>Ga0209369_1000105_pt1 | contig 187155 bp, 173 predicted proteins | sample EBPBio142010_DNA_FD_185865 | JGI IMG/M metagenome (GOLD analysis project Ga0209369, IMG submission 185865) | Wastewater treatment Type I Accumulibacter community from EBPR Bioreactor in Madison, WI, USA - Reactor 1_10/4/2010_ DNA (SPAdes)... | ecosystem: Engineered > Bioreactor > EBPR >... | reverse complement strand
TCATTGGTAACCGCAGCACCCTGTGTGCTGCTGCACCTAGAAGACCCGAAAACGCGCGACAGTACCAGGCCTCCGGAATTGGGTACCAACTGGGTGGACTAGGCGTACCAACTCAGACGATCTGCCAAATGCTCTGAACTTCTCAGATCTGCTTCTTGTAGGCATCACTCACCCATCAAGATCATCCACCTCACCTACTCCGCAATTGCAGGTTTTAGGCATACCAAATTGGCTCTCCAGAGTGCGGCCCGACAGAGGTCTCTGAGCCTGCGGTCAATACCCATACTTTGTCGCTCACAAGCACCGGCTTTGCGGGTTATGCACAGATTTCAGCACGGCGTCTCGAAACCGCTTCGGGGCCATCTAACGTGGCTTGCAACACACCATTTCTAGGGTCAGAATCGAGGCATGTACGTGAGCACCGAGGTCATCACCGCAGTCGCAGCGGTATTCAGCACTGTCGCGCTGGTCTTCACGGGTATGTTTACGCTGTTCCGTCGATTCGAGACCAGAATCGAGAAGCGATTCGAGGAGCATGACCGTCGCATGGACGAGAGATTCGCGGAGCGCGACCGTCGCATGGACGAGACATTCGCGGAGCGCGACCGTCGCATGGACGAGACATTCGCGGAGCGCGACCGTCGCATGGACGAGAGATTCGCGGCGTCTGACAAACTTGCTGGCGAACGATTCACTGCAAGCAACGAGAGGTTCGCCGCCGCAGACAAACGCGCTGACGGGCGCTTCACGGCATTCGACCAGCAGTTCGCCACCATTCACGAAGAAATCAACGCACTACGATCCGACGTGCGAACCATCGCCGCACACGTCGTCGACCTCAAGGTCGCGGTTGCCCGCATCGAAGGCCCACGACAAAACCTCATACGAGCCACCTAGCCTGAGCGCGCTATGCGGTGACCTCGGTGCCGATGCCGCGCGCGGTGAAGATCTCGAGCAGCACCGAGTGCGGCTCGCGCCCGTCGATGATCGCGGCCTTCTCAACCCCGCCTCGCACCGCATCGAGACAGGCGCGCATCTTCGGAATCATGCCCGACTCAAGCCCGGGCAGCAGTGCCTCGAGCTCATCTGCGGTGATGCTCGACACGAGCGAATCGCGGTCGGGCCAGTTCGAGTAGAGCCCCGCGACATCGGTCAGAATCACGAGCTTCTCGGCGCCGAGAGCGGTTGCCAGCGCACCCGCTGCCGCATCGGCGTTGATATTGAGCGACTCGCCCGGGCGATCCTTGTCGGGCGCAATACCCGCGATCACCGGAATCAAGCCGGCCTCGAGCAACGCGAGCACCGGCTCGGTACGCACCCCGATCACGTCGCCGACCTGCCCGAGGTCGACCGGCTCGCCATCAACATCGATCGGGTCGCGGCGACGTCCGATAAAGAGCCCCGCGTCTTCGCCCGTAGTGCCCGCCGCGAACGGGCCATGCGCGTTGATCTGCTCGACGAGCTCGGGGTTCACCTTGCCGGTGAGCACCATGCGCACCACGTCCATCGCCTCGGGCGTCGTCACCCGGTAGCCGCCCCGAAACTCGCTCTGAATGTCGAGTCGGCGCAGCATGTCGCTGATCTGTGGGCCGCCGCCGTGCACCACGACCGGGCGAATGCCTGCGAGGCGCAAGTAGACGACGTCTTCGGCGAACGCGCGCAGCAGTTCGTCGTTGACCATCGCGTTGCCGCCGAACTTGATCACCATGATGGCGTCACGAAACTTCTTCAACCACGGCAGCGATTCGATCAGCACCTCGGTCTTGAGCGCCGCCTCTTCGTGCGTCACCGTGGTCGTCGTGTTCGTCATCGCTTCGCCTTCTTCGCCTTCTTCGTGTTCTGTGCGGGCTCGGGAGCGCCGAGTTAGCTCGAGTACGCCGAGTTCTCGTGCACGTAGTCGTGCGTGAGATCGTTCGTGCGCACGGTCGCCGTGTGCTCGCCCACGAAGAGTTCGATCAGCACGTGCGTCTTGCGCGGGGTCAGGTCGCACTCGTCGACCGGGCGATCTGGCCCGCCCGCATGGCAAAGGCGCACCCCGTTGAAGCTCACGTCGACCGCGTACGGGTCGAACGCAGCATCGGTGGTGCCGATAGCGGCGAGCACGCGGCCCCAGTTCGGGTCGTTGCCGAAGATCGCGGCCTTGAACAGGTTATTGCGGGCCACCGAGCGCGCGACCTCGACGGCGTCTTCGACGCTCACCGCGCCGGTCACCTCGATGTCGATGTCGTGGCTCGCACCCTCGGCGTCGGCCTGCAACTGGGCCGCGAGGCTGTCGCACACCGCCGAGAGCGCGGTCGCGAACTCCCCCGCCTCTGGCACGACGTCGCTCGCGCCGCTCGCGAGCACCGTCACCTGGTCGTTCGTCGACATGCAGCCATCGCTGTCGAGCCGGTCGAAGCTCGCCGAGGTTGCCGCACGCAGCGCCTGGTCGAGGCCCGCGCTGTCGATCTTTGCGTCGGTCGTGATCACCACGAGCATCGTCGCGAGGCCCGGCGCGAGCATGCCTGCGCCCTTCGCCATCGCTCCGATAGTCCAACCAGCTTCGCTCGTGTGGCTCGCGGTTTTCTCAACAGAGTCAGTGGTGAGGATCGCGGCCGGCGCCGTCTTGTCTTCAGCGCTGAGCGCGGCGGCGAGCGCGGGCACTCCGTTCACGATCTTGTCGCGAAACGCCTGGTCGCCGCTGCCGATGAGGCCGGTCGAGCACACGAGCACGTGCTCGGCGTCGCCACCGAGTGCGCTCGCGACTGCCTCGGCGGTGAGGCGTGTGGTCTCGTAGCCGAAGTCGCCGGTAAAGCAGTTTGCACCGCCCGAGTTCAGAATGATCGCCTGCGCGGGCCCGTTCTGCACTACCTTTCGGCTCCACAGGATCGGGTTCGCCTGCGCGCGATTGCTGGTGAAGACCACGGCGCTCGCGGGCTCTGGCCCGTCGTTCACGACGAGCGCGAGGTCGGGCTTGCCGGTGCTCTTGAGACCAACCGCAATACCTGCCGAACGAAAGCCCTTGGGCGTGGTGACGGTCACGGTGCAACTCCATTCACTGAGAGGCCGGTCTGCTCTGGCAGGCCGAGCGCGATGTTCGCCGACTGGATCGCCGCGCCCGCGGTGCCCTTGGCGAGGTTGTCGAGGGCGGCGACCACGACGACACGGCCAGCCGCCTCATCGATCGCAACGCCCATGAGGCAGGTGTTCGCGCCAAGGGTGTCGGCGGTGCGCGGAAACTGGCCCTCGGGCAGCACGTGCACGAAGGTTTCGTCTGCATAGGCATTCACCCACGCCTCGCGCACCTGCTCGGCAGCAACACCGGGGGCGACCGTCGCCGTAGACGTGGCGAGAATGCCGCGGCTCATCGGCACGAGCACCGGGGTAAAGCTGATGCGAGGATCACCCGCGCCCGCGCCACGCAGCGACTGCTGAATCTCGGGGATGTGCCGGTGCGTGCCACCGACCGCGTACGGATTCGCCGTGCCCATCAACTCGGCGCCGAGCAAGTGCGTCTTTGCCGCCTTGCCCGCTCCGCTCGGGCCCACCGCGAGCACAGTCACGATGTCGTCGGCCTCGATCACCCCGGCAGCGATGCCCGGCGCGAGCGAGAGCGCCACAGTGCTCGCGTTGCAGCCGGGCGCCGCGATCCTCGTCGCCCCTCGCAATGCCTCGCGCTGCCTCGTGACCTTGCCGTCATCGCCGCGAAGCAGCAATTCAGGAACGCCGTACTGCCACGGCTCGTGATGCTCGCCACCGTAAAACTTCGCCCAATCATCGCTGCTGCGCAGCCGGTGGTCGGCGCCCGCATCGACCGCGAGGCCCACGTTCGTCAGTTGCGCTGTCAACTCGCCAGAGGCCCCGTGCGGCAGCGCAAAGAACACCACGTCGTGACCGTCGAGCACCGCGGCTTCAGTCGGCTGCAATGTCAGGTGCGAGAGTGAGCGCAGGTGCGGTTGATGGCTGATCAGAGCGTCGCCGGCACTCGAGTGCCCGGTCACGGTGCGCACCTCGAAGTCGGGGTGCTCAGCAAGCAGGCGCAGCAGCTCGCCGCCCGCGTATCCGCTCGCCCCGGCCACCGCAACACTGTAAGTCATGAGTCAACCACCCTTCGACTACAAAGCTACCGGAGTATGGAAAGCGGTCTATGCAGATGGTGCAGGTTCAGGCAAAACTCCCTACGCGAAATCGGGTCGTGTGGGCGGCAGATGCAGACATCAACGTCGCGTCTGCCGACAGGGCTTGGGCCAACGGCGTGCTCTTTTCGAACGGAAACTACGCGCTTCGCCATGTGGGAGTCCCCACCGTGACCGTCGCCATGGGACTCATGAGCGACATCGGCATGCCCGTGGGGCTCACCTTCGCAGGCTCCGCCTACGACGACCTCGCGCTATTGAGTTATGCGTTCGCGTTCGAGACCGGCGAGGGCGAGTCGTTGCGCAAAGCTCCGCCATCGACGCCCGCGCTCTAAGCTCGACGGCCGGCGGTGGGCCGGCGGTGGGCCGCCGGGGTACGCAGGTATGTACACCCATGGCGGCCGCCCCACCCCTCGCCACCCCTGGCGCGAAAACGAAAACACCCCCTCCCGAAGGAGGGGGTGTTTCTCTCACTGTGACCCCAGCGGGATTCGAACCCGCGTTACCGCCGTGAGAGGGGGTTCGGGACGCCTGAAACGACGTAGGCACGGGCGAACTCGCCTGTGTTTCCGGGCCTCCCGAGTGCGTCAAGTGCGACCGAGAAGTTCCCGCCGTCGGCGTTCGTTGCCAAAGTGTTGCCACGTTGCCGCCGCCCGGGAGGCGCGTGCCTGAGACTCAGTGCGTTTCCCTGCTCGATATCGGGGCTACCGAGTATCATAGGGGCATGGTCAACACGACGCTCATGGAACAGGTCGAGCGGCTGAGTCCGTCCGAGCTGGTCGAGCTTCGTGATGTCATCCAGGCCAAGCTCGATGACGATGTGCCCGCGGGTCAGTGGGCGATCCTGGAGCAGCGTGTCGCCGAGGCGGATGCGAACCCGGACGACTTCATCACGCTCGATGAGTGGAAGGCGCGCCGCCGCGCGCGTCGTTCCGCGTGAGCTATACCGTCCGACTCCTCGCCAATGCTCAGCGAGACTTGAGCGACATCGAGGCGTACTACGACGAGCACGTTCCGCACGAGACGGAACGCTGCCTTGATGCCATCGAGATCGCGCTGGACTGGATCGCGCTGCACGCGCATCAGCCTGCGGCCGGTCGCTTTGGGCTGCGCCACGTCAGCACCGAGACCTTCCGCTACTACGTCTGGTATCGCTTGTTCGAGGAAGAGCGGTTCGCGCAGGTTCTCGCCGTCCTGCATCACCGGCGCGGAAATGAAGCTCTCGCCGAGCGGATGCCCTGAGCTTCCTGCTGAGCTGAGCCGTACTACAGGCGCGGGGCGTCGCGCTCCGGCCCGGGCCTGTGGTGGTCGTTCGACGGCCGGGAGTCGCGGAGCTGGGCGGCGCGTGCTTGGGTCTGCTGTCGGGGCTGCGTGTCGGTGACCTCGACCTCGACGCAAAGCATCCGCGTTTGACGGTCGCGCAGACCGTTGTGGCCGACAAGGGCTATCAGCGGATCGAGCCACCGAAGGACTACGAGCATCGGAGCATCCCGATCCCGGCGTTCCTCGTCGGGCTACTGCGCGCGCAGATCACCGGACGCCCGGCCGATGCCCCGGTGTTCTACGGCATTCGCACGGGCACCTGGCTGCGGAACCACGTCTTCCGGGTCGGCTGGTTCGATGGTGCGGCGGCGGCAGTCAGGCTCGCGGGCCTCACGCCGCACGAACTGCGGCACACGGCCGCGTCGCTTGCCGTGAGCGCCGGGGCGAACGTCAAGGCGAAACGATCTCTCGCAAAAAGGAGAAAACCCCCGCCTGAGCGGGGGTTTTCTGATGTGGTGACCCCAGCGGGATTCGAACCCGCGTTACCGCCGTGAGAGGGCGGCGTACTAGGCCGCTATACGATGGGGCCTTGTGCTTCGAACCGATTTTCACCGGTAACTTGGCAACCCGTCTATATTGCCACAGGATTTCTGCAACCGCAAAATCGGCCCGAACACTTCGGCGTGTCACCATGTGTGGCAACGAAACGGAGCCCTCGGGTGTCGCGCAGAGAGCACGCTCCATAGACTGGCGATATGCAGGGTTTTCGTCTTTCACACGCTGGGTTGGTACTCGAGCACGGGGGCGCCTCGCTCTTCATCGATCCCGGCAACTTCTCGACGCACGCCGAGCTGAGCCAGGCCCTCGAAGCGGCGGCTCCCCCGGCCGGCATCGTTATCACGCACGAGCATGCCGACCACTGGACGCCGGAACACGTTCGGGCGATCCTCGCCCTGAGCCCTGAAGCAAAGATCTACACGACCGCCGCGACCGCTGCTGCACTCGAAACCGCGGGCATCGAAAGCACCGTCGTGGTCACCGAGGGCGACCGCCACAGCGTCGGCCCGTTCAGTCTCGAGTTCTACGGCCGTCGCCACGAAGTGCTGCACTCGAGCATCCCCGTGATCGAGAACATCGGCGTTCGCATCAACGAGACGCTCGCGTGGGGCGGCGACTCGATCACCCGCCCGCCGTTTCGCGCCGACGTGCTCGGCGTTCCCATCGGCTCTCCGTGGTCGAACATCGCGCAGGTCATGGACTTCGTGCTCGCCACGGCACCCCGCCGCGCGTTTCTCACGCATGATGGCATGCTCAGCGCCCGCGGCGTCGAGCTCTACACGGAGCGGGTGCTGACGTGCCTCGCGCAGTGCGGCGGCGAGCTGCTCACGTTTCCGACGCTCGAAGAGCGTCAGGGCGCGCGACTGAGCCTCGGATAGCCGCACGGCGCCCCGAGGCTCGTCAATGGGTGTTCGTTGGTATGTGCGCGAGGACTACGCTTTGGCGACCGTCACCGAAACGGGGGTCGCGCTAGCGAAAAGGTCGAGCACAGGGCAGTTCACGTCGACGGCGTCGCGCAGCTGCTCGTAGCGCTCCTGCGTCTCGGGCCCTGCGAGCTCGATGTGCAGCCGCACGTCGCTGAAGCCGGGGCGCACACTCGGATCCTTGCCGAGCAGCCTGGCGGCATCGATGTCGCCCTCGGCGCTCACTCGAATGTCGTCGACCTGGATGCCGAGCGCCTGCGCATAGAGTCGGTACACCACGACCTGGCACCCGATCAGAGCGCCGAGCGCGTACTCGACGGGGCTCGCGGCTACGTCGTCGCCCGCGAGCGCGGCGGGCTCGTCGATCACGAACTCGTGTTTGCCTGCGCGCAGGCGTGTCGCGACGGCACCCTCACCTCTGCCCTCGACGCGGTACGTCAGCTGCGCCGACGAGCGGTTCTTATCGATTCGATCGCTCCAAGCCGCGCCCGCGGCGCTGAGGCGCTCGGCGCGATCCTTTTCGGAGATTTGGGGAACAACTGGGGCATCAAGAAGTGTGGTCATGTGGCAAAGCTAGTGACGTTTCGCGGCGCACGCACTCCCCCGCGACACACTTGGACACGCGCAGAAACGCGACGTTACACCGCGTCACGCGGCGTCATTCGACTCGTCGCCCCGCGTCTCTATGCAGCGTCGATCAGCGCAACGATCTCGCGATAGCCGTGGCTTGCCGCGAGCTCGCGCGGCGACACCCCGCTACCGTCGGCGATCGTCACGTCGGCCCCGCCCTCGATCAGCAGCCGCACCGTCTCGACGTGGTCTGGAGACCCGGTGCCGAGCACGATCGCCTCATGCAGCGCGGTCCACTGCAGGTTGTTGATGTGATTCACCGGAACGCCCGCGTCGATCAGAATCTTCACGGTCCTCACGTGCCCGTGCTCGCTCGCCGGGATCAGGGCCGTGCCACCGTAGCGATTGGTGCTGGTCACGTCGGCGCCGTGCTCAAGGGTTGCGACGAGGATCGCATCGAGCCCCCTCCGCCCCGGCCTAGAGGTAGGCCGAGTCTTGCAGATTGTCTTTCGCGTTCGGATCGGCGCCGGCTTCGAGCAGCGCCTGTGCGACGGCCGCGGTGTTCGCCTTGGTTGCAGCAACCAGCGGTGTGCGCCCATCGCCGTCGCGAGCTTCGAGCTGCGCCTCGTTCTTCAGCGCCTCGATCGCGGCGGCAACGTCGTTCGCGGTTGCGGCGGCGAACAGCTGAGCGGTGGCTTCTTCGACGGTCATGGTCGGCACGAACTCCTCTTCGACGGGGGCTGAGGTGGCAACTTTCGGAGTGGGTTCGGGAGCCGGCGCGCAGGCGGTGAGGGCGAGCGCTGCTCCCAGCACCGCCGCCGCGCCGAACAAGATCTGCCCACTGCGTTTCATGGCACCAGTTTCGCACGGTCCACTGAAAGCCGCAGACACCGGATCAGTGCTCGACCGCGTTTCCCCAGAACTCGCTGAGAGCGCTGCGCCGAAGATTGCCAGCATTCGACGCGCGGTGAAGAAGCACGCCGTCGCCCTTGCCAACCCCGTCCCCCAGCCATCGCCCGACGCCGACCTTCCCGCCTCCCTCGCCAAGGTAGCCGGGTGACTGAAGGAGCACCCCGAGGCAGACCCGCGGGTGTTCGCACCGCACGCGAAGCAGAAGGCCGCGGCCACGAGGAATGCATGATTCAAGACCCGGGCTCGAGTCACCGATTGCTGTTCATCGAGGTGCCCGACGAACATCTGCCGGCAAAGCGCATTCACTTCGACGTGCGACCGCGAAGCGGCACCCAGGCCGCCGAGATCGACCGCGTGCTCGGTCTTGGCGCGACACTCGTTGTCGACCGCCGAGGCATCTACGGGCCGGGCAGCGGTTGGGCGGTGCTGGCCGACCCCGAGGGCAACCAGTTCTGCGTGCTGCGCTCAGAACAAGAGCTGCACGACGCGGGTGAGGCGGCTCCTGCCGACACCGTAGCCTCGCCTAATTGAGCGCCAGCCGCATCAGCACACGCGGAAACCCGTCGAGCACCGATCCGGTGTCTGCGGCTTTCTCGAAACCCGCGCTCTCGAACAGATGCCGCGTGCCAACGTAGGCCATCGTGAGATTCACCTTTTCGCCGCCGTTATCGACCGGATACCCCTCAATTGCTGGCGCACCGCTCGCTCTCGCGTGTGCAACCGCGCCCTCGATGAGGGCATGCATGATTCCTTGCTTACGGTAGCCGGGCTTGACTCGAAAGCACCAGAGCGACCACACGTCGGCATCGTCGACATGTGGGATCAGCCGGTTGCGTGCAAAACTCGTGTCGGAGCGCGGGTGCACCGCCGCCCAGCCGACCGGAACGTCATCGAGATACGCGAGCACTCCCGGAGGCGGGTCTTGCTGGCACAGTTCGCGCATTCGAGCCGAGCGATCGGGGCCTCGCAGCTGCTGGTTCTCTTTGTTGCCGATACGGTAGCTCAGGCAGAAGCATACGTTCGAGGTCGGTTTCTTCGGCCCGACGATCGCCGCCACATCTTCGAACACCGTCGCTGGTCTCACTTCGATTGCCATAACACCAGTATCGTCGCGGGGTCAGACATTCTGCGAGCATTTCGAGCTCTGACATCACCGAGATCGTTGCGGCGCTGCAGAAGCTGCAGGCGGCGTTCGCCGACTGAAGCGGGTGCCTGAAGGCATCAGGCACGCCCGCGCTCGTCGATCGGCCGACGACGGTACTGTCGCCAGGCCTCGAGCAGATCTTCGCGAGACCCGTCAGGGTGCGCCTCGTGCCAGGCACGGGTGAAGCGGTTGTATTCGAACTGCTGATCGATGGCCTTCGGACCACCACCTCGTGTTTCATGCCAGTGGTTCACCGCGTCTTGCATCGTCTTGGTGCCGTCTGCCTGCGAGAAGAATGCACGCATCTCGGCGTCGAAGTGAAATCCGGGCCCGATCTGTTCGGCCATCCACGCCCGCACGACCTGACTTGAGCGCTGGCCCACCGGAATCACGGTCGCGGACGAGAGCGCGCCCGTCAGCTGGGCAGTAGCCGCGCGCCTCGGCGCGGCGGGCTCTGCGAACTCGCGCCCGGCAAGTGCGGCCGCGATCCTCGCAGCCAAAGCCTCTTTGCTACCTGTCGCACGAATGCGAAGCCGTCTGGCAAAAGTCACGAGCTCGTCTTTCAACCAGTACCAACGCACAAATTCAGCCTCTGAGAGACCTGGGGCGAGCTCGGGGCGAGCGGAATCATCGTCTGTCACGAAGCTACCCTAGCAATTTGACTGAGCGACGATTATCTCGCGTTGCGCTCAATTGGCCACTGCTAGCCTGATGCCATGCACACAGCTGCCACGTTGACGGGCATGGTCGCGATCGTGCTCTTCGGAGTGTGGGGCGCCCTGCTCATGAGCAGTTGGGTCATCGTGGCCGCAAGCGGAATGCCACTCACCGCATCAATCGATGCCATGGAGGCAGCGAATCAGCCGTACTCAGTGCTGCCGGGGCTGCTGTTCGCGGCGTTGGGCGTAGTTCTGGGCTTTGCGTGGGTGTGGCTCATGTGGTCACCCAGAGTTGCAGTGCCTGCCTGGGCAGGATTCTCATTGTGGGCGGCAATCATTGCGCTTGGCGGACCCGCATATTTCTTCGCGAGCTTTGGCAACATTAACTCGGTGGGTGACACGTTCTACGGGTGGGACCCGACTGCGGCGTTTGCGTTTCAGGCCCCGCTCTACCTCGTCAGTGCCGTAGCTGCGGTGAACGCGGTCGGCGCTCCCCTATGCGGGCCGTTTCTGCATCTGTCTCCTGCGCGACGGACGCAGGCATCAAGCTCTTCATCATGACGCAGCGAATATTCGAGTCGCACCTGCACATCCTCGACCCGAGTTCCTTGAGCGCAGCTACCGATAGATTTCGCGACGATGACCGAGGCGCAAGATCAGGACAACGACTTCTTCATCGATGACATCGTAGACAACGCGATAGTCTCCAACGCGGATGCGCAATTCTCCTTCGCCACCGACAAGCTGAACACCCCCAGCCGAGCGAGGTTCTTCTGCGAGTTTAGAGATTGCTTCCAGAAGTCGTCGCGCTACCTGCCTGTCCAGCTTTCGCAAAGCTTTTGCAGCAGATGGAGCATAGACAATCTCGTAAGCCATCCTTATTGATCAGAGGCCAAGCTCTGCCAAGAGTTCATCGTGACCGACACGGGTGCCAGGCTCACGACGCGCTGTCGCAGCAGCACGGATGTCTGCCATATCTTCGAGCGCTTCTATCGCACGATCGAAGAACTCTGGGGACACGAGAACGGCGCGACGTCCCACCCCGCGCGAGGTAATCTCAACGGGTTCACGCTGCGCAGCAGCGATATAGTCACTTTGCCTATTGCGGAACTGAGAAAGCGCGACTGAAGTCATACCTCAATGGTACGTCTTGTACAAGTTGTACACAATTGCGATTTGCCTGTTGCGCGTGAATCACCGCCGCCGCTGGCACTGCGGGCAAAAGTGCGATGAGCGCCCACCGAAGGGCACGCGCTTCATCGCGGTGCCGCAGCGGTCGCAGGGCTCCCCCGTGCGACCATAGGCGTGCAGCGAGTGCGCGAAATACCCAGACTTGAGCAGTTACTGACGTTCATGTCCGTTGGCGGCGAAGAGTGGCGACTTGCAGGGTACCGGCAGTTCGCGCATCGGTCTTATAGGTGCCGCGTCGAGTCCATGCGCTGATGCAGGATCCTAATGACGTCCACACCGTCTGAGTGCTCAACGTAAAACAGCAGATGACTGCCGATACCGTATCGACGATATCCCTCACGAATATCGTCGCAGGCTCGCCCGCGGGCAGGGTCTTCGGCAACACGTTCGATCGCTGCCCTGATCTCATTGATGTAGGTTTCTGCCTGCTGCACGTCCCAGTGCGCTTCGGTGTAATCCCAGATCGACGATAGGTCACGCTGGGCAGCCGGAGTGAGACGGTAGCTCGTCACGATTTCTTTGCCACAATGAAGGCGTCGAAGTCAAAAGCCTCAGGCTCGCCGCTCTCCTCCCCCGCAACCAGCGCGGAACGCAGCGCCGACATCCTCGCCTCTTCGTCTTCAAGCAGACGCAACCCTGCCCGGACAACCTCGCTCGCAGAACGGTATCGGCCCGACGCCACAACGCGGGACAAGAAGCTCGCGAAGTGATCGTCAAGACTGATCGAGGTGTTCGTGCTCATATACCGAGGATACCAAATATTGGTATCGGCGCACAGGGCCTCACCGCCGCCGCTGGCACCGCGGGCAGAAGTGCGAGCCCCGGCCGCCGAAGGTGATGCGCTTGATCGGCCCGCCACAGCGACCACACGGCTCCCCAGTGCGCCCGTAGGCATTTAGCGAGTGCGAAAAATACCCTGCCTGACCGTTCACGTTCACATACTGCTCGTCGAAGCTCGTGCCGCCCTCGATGAGCGCTTGCGCAAACACCTCGCGCACGTGAGCGAGCAGCTCGGTCGCCTTGCGCGCGCTCAGGCGCGATCCCGGGGTCTCGGGGTGCAGCCGCGATCGCCAGAGCGCCTCGTCGGCATAGATGTTGCCGACGCCGCTCACGAGACCCTGGTCGAGCAGCGCACGCTTCACGCCGGTATTGCGCCTTCGCAAGCCCGCCACGAAGGCCGCGTCATCGAACGCAGGGTCGAGAGGATCGCGCGCAATGTGCGCCGCCTGGCTCGGCATGAGCGCGAGTTCGGTTCCGAGGCCACCGGGAGCAGCGTCTTCGGTGCCGTCAAGTGCATCGATCGCGAGGGATCCGAAAAGCCTCTGGTCGGCGAAGTCGAGGCGAAGTTCACCGTGCTCGGGGTGCTCGAGCCAGAGGCGCACCCGCACGTGCCGATCGTCTGGTGCCTCGTGTGCGCGCAGCAGCATCTGCCCGCTCATGCCGAGGTGCGCCAGCAGCGCCTGCGACGGCTCACCCTCTCCGAGCAGTGGCACCCACAAAAACTTGCCCCGTCTCGCGGGCGCACCAAACACCGCGCCGGTGAGGCGCCGCTCGAAGTCGGCTGCACGCGACGCGCCAGCCGCAGCGCTCATGGTGACGCCGTGCCCACCGAGCCCGTCGTCGCCACCAAGTGGAATATGCCGCTTCAGTGCGCGCGGATCCTCGACCGAAATGCCGACCACGCGCGCGCCAGTCACCGCCGGCGCAAGCCCGCGACGTACCACCTCGACTTCGGGCAGCTCGGGCATGTCAGCGGCTCTTGCGGTGCTTCAGCTTGCCCTGGTCGCGCAGCCGGGTCACCAGCTCGCGGGCCGCGGCGATCTCGGCGGCCTTCTTGCTGATGCCTGAGCCATTGCCGAACACCCCGTCGAGCTCGACCGTCGCCTGAAAACGGCGATCATGGTCGGGGCCAGACCCGACGATGTCGTAGACCGGGCGGGGCACGCCACGAGCGTCGGCTTCTTCTTGCACCGTGGTCTTCGGGTCGAGCGAAATCGTGAATCGCTCGGGGTCTGCCAGCAGCGGCTCGATGAGCTGCAGCACGAACGCCGCCGCGACGTGCGGGTCGTTCGACAGGTAGACGGCGCCAATGATCGCCTCGACCGCGTCGGCCAGCAGAGACTCTTTCTCGCGGCCCCCGCTGCGCTCTTCGCCGACGCCGAGCAGCAGCTGCTCCCCCACACCGATGCCGCGCGCGACCTCGGCGAGCGCCACGCTCGAGACGAGTGCCGCCCTGCGGCGCGAGAGCTCGCCCTCAGAGAGATCGGGGTAGTCGGTGAACAGCTTGACAGTGACAGCCTGCCCCAAGATCGAGTCGCCCAAGAACTCGAGGCGCTCGTTGTGCGGCGATCCACCGTTTTCGTAGGCCCACGAGCGGTGCGTCAATGCAAGACGCAGCAAATCTGGATCTACCGAAACCCCGAAGGGTGCAAGAAAGCCGCCGATCTCACCCTGAAGTGATTTCGACGGCTTTCCCATAAGTTTCGTTGCCCGAACGAGCTAGCAACCACGCACCTATTCGATAACGGCTTTCGCCGCCTACGAATGGTTACGCGTCAGCTACCTTGCGGCCCTTGTACTCGAGGAACAGAGCGTTGCCCTGCGAATCCTCGACCACGCGTGCGCGGTGCGCGAGGCTGTAAACGGTGCGACCGTTCTCCTCGGTCTTTACCAGCTTCGGCGCGACGGCCTTCCACGCCGAACGGCGGTGGCGGGTGTTCGAACGCGACATCTTCCGCTTGGGAACAGCCATGATGCTCTCTTTCCTACTTGCTTTCTGAGCGGCCGGGTTCGGCGCTCACGTCTTTTTCTTCGGCCAGCAACCCGGCCAGCGCAGCCCACCGCGGATCAACCACGGCAGACTCAGCTGCAGCCTCGGCATCGCGCATCTCGCCGGTCTCGGGGTCGAGACCAGGGCAATCTGGGCGGCACACAGGCTGAAACGGCAGTGCAAGCACTACCGCGTCTCGGAGCGGGGGTTCAAGATTCACGTGATCACCGTGAACCCCATACTCTTCGGCCTCCGTAGGAGTATACGCGAAAAGCTCTTGAAATTCGACTCGAAACGGTGAGGTGAACTCTTTGAGGCACCGACCGCACTGCGCGTGCATCGTCGTGTGCACCTCTACCGAGGCCAGAATGCCCTCGTGCACCGACTCGAGGCGCACGTCGAGATCGATGTTTTCGCCCTCGTGCACTAACGCAAGACCCTCACCAAACGCCTCTGGCGCGCCGAAGCTGCGCTCGCGCTCGCGCATTTCACCGGGACGGTTGTAGATGTCACGAATGTTTTCTTCGTATACGCGCATGCTGGTCACCGGTACAGCGTAGCCGATGCAGCTGAGAGCGCGCCCTGTCGTACGCCTCAGCCGGCGGCAGGTATCGATTGCATAACCTGCACGCGATTCACAGCAGGCTTGCCGCCTCGCCTCGGCCCGCACACCTAAGCTTTTCGAACAATAGCCCGAACGTCAGCCCACCCTTGCGGTCGCTAGCACCGCCCTGCGCGAAGGAGACACCATGCAACCGACACTCGCAAAGCACACGAGAGTCGCCGTGGCGACCGCTGCAGTTCTGCTCACGGTTCCGCTCGCCGCCTGCTCCATGCAGAACGGCTCGGGGAGCTACGTGCCCGCAAGGTCGCTGGACGGCGGAGCATCCGACTACTCGAGCGTCGAAGCCGCCCAGAATGATGCCAGCAATCCGCTCGCGCCGAATACCGGCGGCGCGAACATGTCGAGAGAAGAAGCCCTAGCGTCTGCGGGGCAAGCGACGTCGAATAATGCGAAGCGTTCGGTGATCACGACCGGCAGCGTCACCATCGAGGTCAAGGATCCTCAGAGCGCCGTCGAAGAGGCCACGAAGGTGGCCGAGTCGCTCGGCGGGCGCATCGAGGCCCAATCCCTCAGCAACACCGGCGCAGGAGGCGCGGAGGGCGCGAGCCTCACGGTGCGCGTGCCGCAGGACAAGCTCACCGAGGCGCTCGACTCGCTCGGCGGGCTCGGCAACGTGCTCGACCAGAGCATCACTGCCGACGATGTGACCGCCCAGCACGTCGATCTGCAGGCCCGCGTCGAAGCGCTCGAGAGCTCGGTGGCTCGCCTCACCGAGCTGATGGCTGGCTCGGCGACGACGAGCGAACTCATCGAGGCAGAGTCGGCGCTGTCTGCCCGCCAGGCAGAGCTCGACAGCCTCAAGGCTCAGCTGGGCATGCTCGAGGGTCAGGTTGATGAAGCGACCGTCTGGGTGTCATTTACCACGCCGAGCGCAGCAATTCCGGGCGGCCCGTCTAACTTCTGGGAAGGCCTGCTCGCGGGCCTGAGCTCGCTTACCGCCGCCGGAGCCGGCGCGCTCGTGCTGCTCGGCATCCTGCTGCCGTGGCTCGTCATCGCGGCGATCATCACCTTCGCGGTGATTCTGCTCGTGCGCGCGGGCAAGCGCCGCCGTGCGGCGAAGCGTGCACAGTTCGGCGGGCAGCAGGCGCACCCGCAGCAGGCAGCGCAGCAGCAGGCACCCCTGGCCGAAATGCAGGCGCAGGCGGCCACGGAAGTGGCACCGCCTACAGTGCCGCCTACTCCGATGCTGTAACGAGCGCTCCGGCGGCGAGCCTACGAACGACCCCCGTGAGGTGGTTGACGCCGGCCACGAGGTCTTCGTCGCGCGTGAACTCGTTGAGGCACGAATCGTCGTTGGCTGGGCCTAGGCAGGTCGGGTCGTGTCGAGGTACTTCGCCACGACGCGCGGCACGTACTCGCTCACGTCACCGCCAAGCGACGACACCTGCCGCACGAGCGAGCTCGATACGTGCGAGTGCTCGGGCTCGGGCAGCAGGAAGACAGTCTCGACGCCAGCGAGGCTGCGGTTCATCAGCACCATTGGCGTCTCGTAGGCCACGTCGATCTGCGAGCGCAGGCCTTTCACGAGCACTTTGGCGCCGACCTCGGTGCAGTAGTCGACGAGCAGGCCGACCGACCACGAGGCGACGGTGATGTTCGAGGGGATGCCCTCGTCTTCGTCGATCGCCTTCTGCAGCAGGTTCATGCGCTCGCTGATCGGCAGCATCGCGTTCTTGCCCGGGTTGTGCACCACCAGCACGTGCACCTCGTCGAAGATCGCCGCCGCGCGGCGAATCACGTCGAGATGCCCCAGCGTGACGGGGTCGAACGATCCGGGAACGACGGCGATGGTGCTCATACCCAACAGCCTAGAGGCAAACGCCCCTGCCTCCTGGCATCAACGCCTGCATGGAGGCGAGTTCTCAGCGAAAATATATGCTCGGCGCGGCTACGATTTCGCGAGGTTGTCGAGGTTGCGCTGTTTTTCTTCTTCGGCGAGCTGCGCAGCGAGCAGCGGGGCGCTTTCAAGCAGAGGATCGCGGCTCAGCAATTGCGCCGCCAAGTCTCTGGCGCGCTCGATCAGCTCGGCGTGCTCGGTGACCCGAAGCAGCCTGAGTGTCGAACGGCCACCTGACTGCGCGGTGCCGAGAATGTCGCCCTCGCGGCGCAGCTCGAGGTCGCGCTCGGCGAGATCGAAGCCGTCGCTTGTCTCAGCGACCGCGTCGACGCGCTCGCGCGCGGGGCTACCCGCCGGTGCGTTCGTCATCAACAGGCACAGCCCTGGTATTGACCCACGCCCCACTCGGCCGCGCAACTGGTGCAGCTGCGACACCCCAAACCGTTCGGCGTCTCGCACGATCATCATTGACGCGTTCGGAACGTTCACGCCGACCTCGATGACGGTCGTGGCCACCAGCACGTCAACCTCGCCGGCTGCGAATGCGCGCATCACGCGGTCTTTCTCGTCGGCTTTCATCGCACCGGTCAGAGCCTCGATGCGAAAGCCCGCAAAACGCGGAAAGGAGGCGAACTCCTGCATGGTCTGTTCAACGCTGGACAGGGGCGGCGGGGGCGCGCTGCCGGTCTGCTCAATCGAATTCAAGAGTTCGTCAACCTGCGCGTCGCCCTCTTCGCGAGCCGTCATTGAAATTGCCGGGCACACGACGTACACCTGCCGCCCCGCGGCAACCTCTTCGACAGCACGCTCGAGCGCACGCGCGGCCATACTTGGGTTTTCTTGCACCGGCACGGTAAACGTGGTGATGCCCTGCCTGCCCGGTGGCACCCTGCGAATAAACGTCGTCTCGAGGTCACCGAACACCGTGAGCGCGACCGTTCGCGGGATCGGCGTGGCCGTCATGGCGAGCACATGCGGGTTGGTCCCCTTGAGCCTCAGCGCTTCGCGCTGCTCGACACCGAAGCGATGCTGCTCGTCGACCACGATGAGCCCGAGGTCGAAGAACGACACCCCCTCGCTGAGCAGTGCGTGCGTGCCCACCACGATGCGCGCCTGGCCGCTCGCGAGCGCGAGTAGCGAGCGCCGACGCTCTGCGACGGGCATCTTGCTTGTCAGCAGCACCGGGTGCAGCCGCTCGGAGAGCCCCGGGCCGAGGGTTTCGACGATGCTGCGGTAGTGCTGAGCAGCAAGCACCTCGGTCGGAGCGAGCATCGCACTCTGCCCGCCACTCTCGGCGACCTGCAGCATCGCGCGCAGAGCGACGACCGTCTTGCCTGATCCGACCTCGCCCTGCAGCAATCGGTGCATAGGTCGTGCCTCGGCAAGCTCTGCCGAGATCGTCTCGCCCGCCTCTCGCTGCTCGTCGGTGAGCTCGAATGGGAGCTCACCGTCAAATGCAGCGAGCAAGCCGTTCGTGTCGGCTGGCCGGGCGGTGCCGAAGAGGCTATAGAATTGCTGCCTGCGCTCGAGCAGCGCGAGTTGCAGTTCGAAGGCCTCGCGAAACCTGAGGCTGTCTCGCGCGCGCTGCCAGTCGCCACGCTTCTGGGGGCGGTGCACCAGCTCGATCGCCTCGCCGAACTCGAGCACCCCCTCGCTCGCTCGCATCTCGAAAGGCAGCGGGTCGTCGAGCCCGCCAGCACTTCGCACCGCATCGAGCACGAGCCCCACCGCTCTGCCGATCGTCCAGCTCGGCAGCTGCGACGTGGCCGGGTAGATCGGCACTGGCCGTTCGGAGTACGCGAGCGCCGCCGCCTGGTCGAGCATCTCAGACACCTCGGGGGTGACCCCCTCGGCCTCGTCACCACTGCGCTGCGAGCCGAACAGCTCGTAGTCGGGGTGCTGCAGCTGCAGCGAGCCCCGGTACTCGCTGACCTTGCCCGCGAAGATGCCCCGCGCCCCGGCGACCAGCTCGTTCGCACGCCATGCCTGGTTGAAGAAGGTGAGTTGCAGGCTGCCTTCACCATCGGTGATGCGCGCTTCGAGCAGCCTGCCTCCGCGCTGCATCTGACGGCTGCGCACGTCGAGCACTTGAGCCAGCACGGTGACGTGCTCGCCCACGGGCAGCCCCTGCAGCGGCGTCAGCTCGCCGCGCTCAGAGTAGCGGCGCGGCAGGTGCCACAGCAGGTCTCGCACCGTGCGCAGGCCGAAGCCGCGCTCGAGTGCCTTGGCCGTGCGCCCGCCGACAACGCCCTCGAGGCGAGTGCTGAGCGTCGTGTCTGCCATGTTCCAAGGCTAGCGGGCGCCACCGACAGATACACTCGTCCCGTGACCAGGATTATTGCGGGCGCCGCCGGTTCGTTGCGGCTCGAAGTGCCGAAGGCGGGCACTCGACCGACGAGCGACCGCGTGCGCGAGGCGATCTTCTCAGCACTCGAATCGTGGAACCTCGTGCGCGGTTCGCGGGTGCTCGATCTCTACGCGGGATCAGGCGCACTCGGTCTCGAGGCGGCGAGCAGGGGCGCCTCGGCCGTCGTGCTGGTCGAGAAGCACCCCCAGGCGGCGCAGGTCGCCGGCAAGAACGCGAAGACCGTGCAGCAGGCGTTCGGCGCCGAAGACGCACCGAAGATTGAGGTCGCCCGATCCTCGGTGCAGGGATATCTTGAGCTGCGCACACCTGGAACGCCTGGCGGCACCGCAGCACACGCGAACCGCGAACAGTTCGATGTCATCATGCTCGACCCGCCCTACGACCTCGGCGAGCAAGAGCTTGCGGCAAACCTTGCGGCCGCGAGCGGCCTGCTCGCCCCCGACGGGGTGGTGCTGGTCGAGCGTTCGAGCCGATCCCCCGAACCCACCTGGCCAGACGGGCTCTCGCAGTTCAGAGAGAAACGGTACGGCGAAACTGTGCTGTGGTGGGCAGAGCTCGTCAGATAAACCAGCCGTCGAACGAACGCACCCCGTACTTCGGTGCGATCACGCTGTTCCAACGCGACGCGAAGCGCTCTTTCGGGGCGTCCGAGGCATCGGCGGCGGTCTTACCAGCGGCCGAAAGCGTCGCGCAGCCGCTGGCGTTCGCGGCCTCGGCCCACGCAACATATTCGACGTTCGCCTGATGCGACAGTTCGATTGCCTCAGTCAGGTCTGCGAGTAGCTGTTTGCCTTCGGGAATCTTGTCGACCGGCATCGCGTCGAGCGCGGCCAGTAGCTCTGCTCGGTTGTCGCGCACGGCCTGCATTGCGGCGATGGTGTCGGCGTATCCTCCAGGGCCAGCGGTGCAGCCGGCGAGCTTCGGCAGCGCGTCTTTCAGCATCGCTCTGCCCTCGTAGGCTTTTTCGAGCACCTCGATCATGTACCTGATCTGGTCTTCTGCGGTCGCTTCGGGTGCCTTCACGTCGAATGCGCCGGTTTCGTTCGCGGTCTCCTCCGCGGCGCGCACTCCCTCGCCCATCGGCACGAAGACGTATCTCACGAACCGCTGCTGCTCGCTCACAGTTGAGCTCGTATCCGCGTCGCGCATGGTCGCCATGCCCAGCAAGTAGTCGAGCGTGAGTTTCGAGCCGTCGGCCATGGTTGCGAGGTAGCGGCTAGTCGCGGCATCCCATTGCACCGAGGATCGCGCTTGTTTGCTCGTGGGTTTCGTCGCGCCGAGCGAGAACCGCGGCTTGCCCTCGCCACCCGGCTGGTAGGCGACGTAGCTGGGCGTATTGACGTCGACACCGCAGACGACGATCCAGCCGTCCTCGAGTTCCATCCACGCAAGCAGCACGGTCTCACGGGGGCAGGCGGGCACGAAGTCGGGCGCCTGCGCGGCGACGCGTTCGGCGAGCGCGAGCACCCCCGAACCACTCGCCGATGAGCTCGGGCTCACGAAGCTGTAGCCACCGATCGAGCTCGCGCCTTCAGCGGTAGAACACCCGCTGCAGTAGCTGCTGGCGAGCATTACTCCCTGCGGGCCACCCGTTGCCTCGCCGATCTCGACCGTGCCAGGCAGCTCGAACCTGCCTGTCACCTCTCCGCTGAGCGCATCGAACGTGTCTACCGTGGCAGGGGCGCCCGGGTCTTGGCTGCCGTAGAAGATCAGCACGGAGTCGCCAGACACCGCGATCGAGGTTCCCCTCGCCTGCGCATCGATTGGTGTCACCTCGCCCGAAACCAGGTTCACAAGCGCGTACCCCGCCGCCTGCTCGACCAACACGAGCCCCATAGCGGGATCCTTTGCGCCATTCGCTCTCGAGACCTGTGCGGGCTGATACCAACCTGGCAGAGTGCCCTCGACCTGCCACAGCCGCTCACCGCCCTGCTGGTCGAAGGCGAGCAAGCCATCTTCGCTCGGAAGCAGCCAGATCGGGCGCTCGCCCGGCACGTAGTTTGCGTAGCCTGTGCTGCTCGCGAACCGCTCGATGGTGAACCCTGCAGCCTCGCCCGGCCCAGCACACGAGGGGCCGAGAAGAAGAATCTTCTTTCCCGCGAGCACTGCTTTGCACACCGCTTCGACGCGGTTGCCCTCGCTGAACGTTCCCTGCCCGACGACGTTCTGCTGCTCGTCATAGAGCTGCCACTGTTCGGTGCCACTCACCAGGCTGTATCCGTCGACCGAGAACGCCGCCGGCCGCACACGATCGTGAAGCAGCTCGCCGCTTTGCGAGTAGATGAGCTCTTGCCCCTGCTCCCAGTCGAATAGCACGAGCCCCTCGCCGTCGGCACGCAAATCTTTCATCTCGCCGGGCACGTCAAAGCGGCCCACCTCGCCCTTGGCTTCAAGCACTACGACCGATCCGCTTGCCCCACCGGGCAGCAGGCAGAATGCTCGCGCCAAGTCGAGGCTCGCACTGCAAGAGGCTGGGCCGCTCGCCGACGCATCCTCCTGCCACACTACGTCACCCGAGCCGGGAGCGAGCAGCGCTACGACCGCCTGTTCGCTGTTCGTTTCGGCGTGCACCACCACGCCGCCGTCGAACTGCACCACGTCGGCCCAGCCGGGTGAGATCACGCCCGCAGGCGGCATCATGCGTTCCATATAGCCGAGCTGCGCCTTGCCGATGCCGAGTGCGTCGCCGTCGACCGTCCATCGCAGCTCGCCACCGTCGGTAAAGCTCGCCAGCTGCTCCAAATCTGAGGCGGGCACAGCCGCATTCTCCGAAGAGGATCCGCCGAACCACGTGTCGAACGTACCGCTGAGGGCGAGCGCGGTGCCCGTGCCCGCGAGCACGAGCGCAGCGGCTGCGATCGAGGCGACAATCGCGAAGATAGGGCTGCGGCTCGCCCCGTCGCTGGTAGCCCCAGGATCCGTAGCTGTGGCGTTGGACGGGCTGGCCGCAGCAATTCCAGCAGCGGTCTGCTGCTGCTCGTAGCGCTCCGCCATCCACTGGCGCAGGCCGTCGTAGCAGTTTGGGTGATGCCAGATCTCATCCCACAGATCGGGCCTCGTAATGGCCAACTCAGCAAGCTGTGCGGCAGACACCTCTGCGGGCAGCGCGCCCGCTCGTTCTGGCTCAGATGCTCCCCAGCTATCACCCGTCATGCGGCAAGACTAGTGCAAAGAATCCGACAGCCGTAGTGATACACCACAGGCCCGGGGTCTCCCCCGGGCCTGTGTGATCCTTTTCGCGAAAATTAGCGCGGGATCAGGGTGTACTTCGTCGAGAGGAACTCGTGAATGCCCTCGAAACCGCCCTCGCGACCGATGCCGGACTGCTTCAGGCCGCCGAAGGGAGCCGCAGCATTCGACACGAGGCCGGTGTTCAGGCCCATCATGCCGGTCTCGAGCTTCTCGATCATGCGCTGACCGCGAGCCAGGTTCTCGGTGAACACGTAGCTCACGAGGCCGTACTCGGTGTTGTTCGCGATCTCGACCGCTTCTTCTTCGGTCGAGAAGCGAATGATGCCGAGCACAGGCCCGAAGATCTCTTCGCGCATGATGGCCGACTGCGGGCTGAGCTTGTCGATGACGGTGGGCTGGAAGAAATAGCCCGGGCCGTCGATCGCCTCGCCACCGGTGACGATGGTGGCGCCGGTCTCGACAGCGTCTGCGACGAGGCGAGCGGTGTTTGCGACCGCCTTCTCTTCGACCAGCGCGCCGATGTCGTTGCCCTCGTCGGCGCCGCGGCCGATCGTCATCGCCGACACCTTCTCGCCGACGCGACGAGCGAACTCGTCGGCGACCGACTCGTGCACGATGATGCGGTTCGCAGCAGTGCAGGCCTGCCCGATGTTGCGGAACTTCGCGAGCAGCACGCCCTCGACCGCCTTATCGAGATCTGCGTCTTCGAACACGACGAACGGGGCGTTGCCGCCGAGCTCCATCGAGGTGCGCAGCACGTTCTGTGCAGCAGCCTGCAGCAGGGTCACGCCGACCGGAGTCGAACCCGTGAACGAGAGCTTGCGCAAACGGGTGTCAGACAGCAGTGCGCTCGACTGCGCGCTCGACTTCGAGGTTGCGACGACGTTCACGACGCCGGCGGGCAGGCCGGCCTCTTCGAGCAGCTGCACGAAGAAGATCGTGGTGAGCGGAGTGAGGGCTGCGGGCTTGATGACCACGGTGCAGCCTGCGGCGAGCGCCGGAGCGATCTTGCGGGTTGCCATCGCGAGCGGAAAGTTCCACGGCGTGATGAAGTAGCAGGGGCCGACGGGAATGTGCGAGACCACCATGTTGCCGGTGCCCTCGGGGTTCGGACGGTAGTCGCCGCGCACACGCACTGCCTCTTCAGAGAACCAGCGCAAGAACTCGCCGCCGTAGTTGACCTCGCCGCGGGCCTCGGCGATGGGCTTTCCCATCTCCATTGCCATGAGCAGCGCGAACTCTTCCTTGCGCTCCATCAGCAGGTCGAAAGCGCGGCGCAGAATGTTCGAGCGCACTCGGGTCGGGGTCTGTGCCCACGAATCCTGCGCTGCGACGGCTGCGTCGAGGGCGCGCACGGCGTCTTCAACCGTCGCGTCGGCGATCTGCTTGATGACCTCGCCGGTTGCGGGGTCATGCACGTCGATCGTTGCGCCGGTGGTCGAGGGCTGCCAGGTGCCGCCGATTCCGAGGCCGCTCTGAACGCGGTCGAGCAGTTCCTGCTCATTGGGCTTCAATGCCATGGCTGTGTCCTTTCGGTTGACCGGTGGTGCTGATCCTTTTCGAAAAGGATCAGCACCACCGAATCCATCAATTAGTTGGCGGCGATCGCGTCTACGACGACCTGCAAGCCCTCGCGCAGCAGCTCATCGCTGATGGTGAGTGCGGGCAGGAAGCGGATCACGTTGCCGTAGGTGCCGCAGGTGAGCGCGACGACGCCCTGCTCGCCAGCAAGCTTTGCCACTGCGCTGGTGAGCGCGGCGTTCGGGGTCTTCGAGCCCGACTCGACGAGCTCGACCGCCATCATTGCGCCGCGGCCGCGGATGTCGCCGATGCGGTCATCGGTCTTCTGCAGCTCGCCGAAGACCTCTTCGATGATCGCCTGAATCTGCTGAGCGCGCTCGAGCAGATTCTCTGCCTCGTAGGTCTCGATGGTAGCGAGGGCCGCTGCGCAGGCGATAGGGCTGCCAGCGTAGGTGCCGCCGAGGCCGCCCGATTGTGCCGAATCCATGATCTCGGCGCGACCGGTGACGCCCGAGAGCGGCAGGCCGCCCGCGATGCCCTTGGCAACGGTCACCATGTCGGGCACGACGCCCTCGAACTCAGCGGCAAACATGTTGCCAGTGCGTGCGAAGCCGGTCTGCACCTCGTCGAGGATGAAGACGACGCCGTTCTCGGTTGCCCACTGCTGCAGCGCGGGCAGGAAGCCCTTGGCCGGAGCGATGAAGCCACCCTCGCCCTGGATGGGCTCGATGATGATGGCGGCAACGTTGTTCGAGCCGACCTGCTTCTCGATCTGGGTCAGCGCGAGTTCTGCTGCCTCGACGCCGCTCAGACCGTCGCGGTAGGGGTACGAGGTGGGTACGCGGTAGACCTCGGGAGCGAACGGGCCGAAGCCGTCCTTGTAGGGCATGTTCTTTGCGGTCATGCCCATGGTGAGGTTGGTGCGGCCGTGGTACGCGTGGTCGAAGACAACGACTGCGTCGCGCTTGGTGTAATGACGAGCGATCTTGATCGCGTTCTCGACTGCCTCGGCGCCCGAGTTGAACAGCGCCGAGCGCTTCTCGAAGTCACCGGGGGTCAGCTCGTTGAGCTTCTCTGCGACGGCGATGTAGCCCTCGTAGGGGGTCACGGTGAAGCAGGTGTGGGTGAACTGTGCGACCTGGCGCTGCACGGCCTCGACAACGCGGGGCGACGAGTTGCCGACACCGGTCACGGCGATGCCCGAGCCGAGGTCGATCAGGGTGTTGCCGTCTGCGTCGAGCAGCACACCGTCGCCACCGGCAACGACAGAAATGCCGAGTGCGTGACCGACGCCCGATGCGACCGCAGCGCTCTTGCGTGCGATGATCTCCTGCGACTTCGGGCCAGGAATGGCGGTGACGAGGTTGCGTGCCTGCGCGAGTGCGCTGCCGCCCTGAATGTTCTCAGACATAGTTGCTCCCTTACTTCGAGACTGAGCCGGCGAGAAGCCGGGTGGTGATGCGCGGCGTGAACCGTGCGAGTCAAGCACCAGCCTAGAACTCGCAATAGGCAAAGCCGAGTGACATAATGGCGAACAATGGAATACATTTTGGCCAATCTGGCAAAACCAAGCACGATCGAGCTCGACGCGCTGCTGCGCGACTATTTGCTCGGCCTCGTGCTGATCGCGGGCGGCACTGGCGGCTCAGACGAGTATCCCGTGCAATGGGTGCACGTCAGCGACCTCAGCGATCCCACTCCGTTTCTCACGCCGCGCACCGTCATTTTGACGACCGGCAGCCAGTTCAGCACGCCGCTCGAGAGAGAAGAAGCCGAACGCTACGTGCGCCGCCTGCACGACGCCGGCACCACCGCGCTCGGCGTAGGCGTCGGTCTGCAGTGGGATCGCATTCCGCCGGCCCTCATCGACGCCTGCGAACACCTGCAGCTGCCGCTCTTTCGCGTGCCCTACGACACACCCTTCATCGCCGTGGTGCGCACCGCGGCCCGCCTCATCGAGGCGCAGGCGCACCTCGACTCGCCGCTCGGGCGCGACGGCTTCGGCGCGCTCAGCAGCCTCGCCCGCAGGCGAAATCTCGCAGAGACCGAGCAGGCGCTGCGTATCGCGGTGCTGAAGCTGCTGCTCGGCGGCAAACGCGAACTCGCCGAAGAGGTGGCCTCTGCCCTGCTGCCGAAGCTCCCCCGCGGCGAGATCGCGGTGATCAGTGCGCCTACTCCCCTGTCTCCGCAGCTCATGATCGAGCTCACTCCCGCCGCTTTCGAGCAGCCGGGAGTGTTCGCCGCGCACGACGCACAGCATCTCGTCATCATCGCCGAACACGGCGAGCTGGCATCGCTTCGACGCATCCTTTCGTCTCACCTCGCGAGCTGTGGCATTTCTGAGCGAGGATCAGCGAGCGAGCTTGCCGAGCTACTCGAACAGGCCGAGCGCGCCGCCTCCCTCTCTCTGCACCGACCCGAGGCAGGCCCCGTCGCCTACCGGCCCGAGATGCACGCCGGCGTGCTGCAGCTGCTCACGCAGAGCCCGGAGGCGGTCAGGCGCGCGCAGGGCTTGCTCTCGCCGCTCAGGCATCACGACGAGAGACACCGCGACGATCTGCAGCACAGCCTCTCGGTCTGGCTCTCGCACCACGGGCAGACGAGCGCCGCGTCTGCTGAGCTCGGCGTGCACAGGCACACGCTTCGCACTCGGGTCTCGACGGCCGAGAGCCTACTGCAGCGCGACCTCGACGACCCAGATACGCGCGCCGAGCTGTGGGCGGCGCTGCGCATCGTGCAGGGCGGAGCGGGTGGCGCTGGGGGCTCGGGGGGCTCCGTTTCGGCTGCCTCCGGCGAAGGCTCTCAGGCTCCGGGCGGCAGCACTCCGTAGGGGTCCCACCCGCGCGGCTGAAACGGGTGCCCATCGAGCAGCACTCGGGTCTCGTCGCCTCGGCGGTCGACGACCCTGCCGATCGCGACAAACCCCCTGGGCAGCGCCTCGCCGCCCGAGAACGTCGCCAAGAGGCCGTGATCCTCGCCGCCCGTAAGCATTGCGGCGACCGGAACCTGCTCGCCGTGCTGTGCCCCGAACCCGCCCTCGAGCAGTTCGCGCTCGAACGCGATAGTGACGCCGCTGGCTTCAGCCAACCTCGCGGCATCGAGCGAGAGCCCATCTGAGACGTCCATCATCGCGGTGGCGCCGGCATCGGCCGCAACCGGGCCCAGCTCAATCGGCGGTGAGGGGGCCAACTGCGCTTGCAGGGCACCCGGGCGCTGCGCTCGCAGCTCGCGCAACCCACGCGAGTGCGCCTTGCCGTCGGGCTCGGCAGACTCGCGAAAGAGCAGGGCGAGACCGAGACCGGCGAGCCCCAGATCGCCCGCGTACGCGACAGTGTCGCCCGCGCTCGCGCCAGACCTCAGCACCGGCGGGCGCCCCTGCAGGTCGCCGAGGGCTGTCACCGCGGCGAAGAGCACGGGCGATGTGCCGAGATCGCCGCCGACCACGCCGCAGCCGGGCGCGAGCTCGCGGCAGGCCGCATCGAGGCCCCGGGCGATTGCCTCGAGAAGCTCGACCTCGGTGTCTTGCGGGCACGCGAGCGAGACGGTGAGGCCAATCGGCTTGGCCCCCATCGCAGCAATGTCAGAGAGGTTGGTCGCAGCCAACTTCCACCCCAGGTCGAAGCCATCCCCGGCCTCTGCCACGCCGTGCCAGGCAAGGCGAAAGTCGGGGCCCTCGACCATCGTGTCGCTCGTGACGACCAGGTCGCCGCCCAGGGCGAGCACCGCCGAATCATCACCGGGCCCGACCGTGGCGGCGTCTGCCGGCCGCAACTGCGCGAGCACCCGCTTCAGCACACCGCGCTCTTTCGCTTCGCCCACCGTGATTCCCGTAGCCACCTCACAACGGTATCTCAGCGCGGGGCCCACGGCATCCAAGCCCACCGTGCCCACAGGGTTCGCGAAGCGCGCAGGGATAGGCTGGTGCGGTGAGCAAGAAGTCCAGCATGTACCGCGGGATCGCCGCAATCGTCGCCGTAGCAGCCCTGGCATTCGGGCTCGCGGGTTGCGCCACCTCGGTGCCGATGGAGCCCGCCGAGGGCGCGAACGATCCGGCCTGCGCCGACGTCATCGTGCGACTGCCCGACACCGTGTCAGACCTCGAGCGGCGCAGCACGAACGCTCAGTCGACCGGCGCCTGGGGTGATCCCGTGGGCGTCGAACTGCGCTGCGGCACGCCGACGAGCGGCCCGACCACCGACCTGTGCGTCACCGTGAAGGGTGTCGACTGGATCATCGACGAATCGCAGGCACCCCTCTACCGATTCGAGGCCTACGGCCGCGAGCCAGGCCTCGAGGTGTTCGTCAACAGCGAGCTCGCGAGCGGCACCCTTGTGGCCACCGACCTCGCCAACGTGGCGGGCATGCTGCCGCAGAAGCGGGAGTGCACGGGCTACGACACGCAGCGCAGCATCGAGTAGCGCGCAACGCACCGCGTCGCGCCGGCCCAGCCCTGCGTGCGGGGTGTGCGCACCACGTCGCACCGCGTCGCGCCGCGTCGCGCCGGCCCAGCCCTGCGTGCGAGATGCGCGCACCACGTCGCGCCGCGTCGCGCCGACCCAGTCCTGCGTGCGAGATGCGCGCTACGTGCGAGATATTCCAGGAAAATCTCGCACGGCGTGCAGATCTCGCACGTACTGCACTGCAGATCGGGGCTTCGGAGCTCGGTGCTTCGGGGCTCGGGCGCTCGTCGCCGCGACAGCCCGCCCCGGCCCAGCTCAATCTAGGCCGGCGCAGGCGCAACTAGTCTTCGAGTGCCAACTCGATGAGCTCTGTGATCAGGTCGCTGTAGCTGAGGCCCGATTCTTCCCACAGGCGTGGGTACATCGACACCGGGGTGAAGCCCGGCAGCGTATTGATTTCGTTCAGCACTGGGCCCTCGGCGGTCAAGAAGAAGTCAATGCGAGCGAGGCCCGCAAGTTGCGCCGCTTCGAACGCGAGCACTGCGGCGTCGCGGATCGCCGCAAACTCGGCTTCGGTCACCTTTGCGGGCAGCTCGAGCTCGACGCCCGCTGCCCCCAAGTACTTCGCCTCGAAGTCGTAGAACGCCCTGCCGGTGAACACGATCTCGCCGATCACCGTGCTCGTGCGCGGAGCAGCGCCATCGCGCCCCTGCAGCACCGCGATCTCGACCTCGCGCCCGGTAACGCCCGACTCGATCAACACGACCGAGTCTTCGGCGAACGCGATATCGAGCGCGGCTGGCAGCTCAGCCGGCTCGGTGACGCGGCTCACGCCGACGCTCGAGCCCGCGCGCGCGGGCTTCACGAAGAGCGGGTAGTGCAGCCCCTCGTCGAGGCTCGACGCGATGCCGGGGTTGCGCGAGATCTCGTGCGCGGTCACGGTGCGCCACGGCGCAACGGCGATGCCCGCATCGGCGAGCACGGTCTTCGCCACGTGCTTGTCCATGGCGAGCGCCGAGCCGAGCACGCCAGAGCCGACATAGGGCAGATCGATGAGCTCGAGCATGCCCTGAATGGTGCCGTCTTCACCGAAGGGCCCGTGCGTGGTGGGAAGCACCGCGTCGACATGGCCGAGAGACGTGATCGATCCGTCTGCCTTGATCAGGGTGAGCGACTTCGAGTCGATCGATGCGGGCCACAGCACACGCGTACCGTTCTCGACGACCTCGGGCAGCGCCCCGGCCTCGAGGCGATACTCGGCGAGGTCACTCTCACTGAGCAGCACGGTTGCGCCGCGCTTCGTGATACCGACGGGAATCACGTCGAAGCGGCTGCGATCGATCGCGCGGAGCACCCCGGCAGCGGTCACGCAGCTAATGCCGTGCTCGCTCGACCTACCGCCAAAAAGAAGCACGACCGTGCGCTTCTCAGCCAAACCCTCAGCGCTCACTTACTTTCCCCTCAATCGCTGCCACAGTTTTCGAATCCCGCCCGTCTGCCCTGCCCCGAGGCTCAGCTCGGGCTTCGGCACGTCGTCTTCGGTGGCGAGGTGCGGGCCGAGGTTGGTGGGCTTCATGGTGCCGTCGAGCACCATCTGCACCTGCTCGACGATCGGCATCACGATGCCCCGTTCGCGAGCGAGCTCGAGCACCGGCGGCACCGATGTGATGCCCTCGGCGGTCTGCTGCATCTGCTGCTTCGTCTCTTCGAGCGAGAAGCCCTGGCCGATCAGCCGCCCCGCGGTGTTGTTGCGCGAGAGCGGCGACTGGCATGTGGCGATCAGGTCGCCGAGGCCCGCGAGGCCGGACAGCGTGCTCGGGTCTGCACCGGAGGCGACGGCAAACTCGGTCATCTCGGCGAGGCCGCGCGTGATAATCGCCGCCTTCGTGTTTTCGCCATATCCGACGCCGTCGACGATACCGATCGCGAGCGCGATGAGGTTCTTCAGCACGCCGCCGAGCTCGGTGCCGACCACGTCGGTGTTGACGTAGCTGCGAAAGTAGGGCGCCGAGCAGGCGGTCGCGATCCTCGTAGCAACCTCGAGATCGACACACGACGCAACCGCACCCGTCGGTTGCTCCTTTGCGATTTCGAGAGCTATGTTCGGCCCTGAGACTACGCCGATGCGGTTGGGATCAAAGTCGAGGGTGTCGGCGATCACCTCGCTCATGCGCATCGTCGTGGTCTTCTCGACGCCCTTCACGAGGCTCACGAGCACGGTTCGGTTCGAAAGATGGGGTTCAATTGCTGTCAGATTCTCGCGCAGCGTTTGGCTGGGCACTGCAAGAAATACGAGTTCTGCGCCGCGCAGGGCGATCGCTGGATCGCTCGTCGCTTGCAGCGACTTCGGCAGGTTAATACCGGGGAGATACTGCGAGTTGCGCTTCGCGACCTGAATCTCGTTCGCCTGCTCAGGGCGACGGGCAAGAATCGTGACGTCGCAGCCCGCGTCGCAGAGCACCTTGGCGAACGTCGTGCCCCAGCTGCCCGCGCCGACCATGGCGACCTTGCGGCCCTTATTGCGTTTCTGGCCCGGAGCCGGAATCGTGATGGTGCCAGTGCCGGTGGCGGCGCTCAAAAGCGACCCGTTTCGCTCTGCTGGTGCTTCGACGGATCCCACAGCTCAGCCGGGGGCTTCTCGCCGCGAAGGTCGGCCAGCAGCCGCGTGATCTCGGTCATGAGCATCACGGTCGCTTCGTTCACGGTCTTCTGATCGATGTCGCGGCCCGCGAACTTCGAGAGATCAAGCGGTTCGCCAACGGCGACCTCGATCGTCTTGCGCGGGATCGGGTGAATGCCCTTGCCATAACGCGGCATCAGTTTTTGGGTGCCCCAGTGGGCAGCCGGAATCAGCGGAATGCCGGTCTCGAGCGCGAGCCTGACCGCCCCGCTCTTGCCGCGCATCGGCCACAGATCAGGATCGCGGGTCAGCGTGCCTTCTGGGTAGACGATTACGCCGGCCTGGCGACTCATCACCTCTGCCGCAGCACCCATGGGGTTGCCGTCAGAGCTGCGCACGGCACCCTCGCGGCGCACCGGTATCTGCCCCGAGCTTCGCAGCAGCCAACCCAGCACAGGCACGCGAAACAGGCTCTCTTTGGCCATGAACCTCGGCAGCCTGCCGAGGTGCCAAATCGCCGCACCCATAGCGATGGGGTCGATCTCGCTGTAGTGGTTCGGCGACATGATGAATGGGCCCGTCGCGGGCAGCTTCGAGTCGGGGGTGAATCGGTAACGCACCATGCACGACCAGAGCGGCAAAGTCAGCGCGGCCAGCACCCAGAAGAAGCTCGGCCGTCGCTTCTCTGCCGACGACCGGCTGCGAATCTTCACCGTCTCAGTCATGGCCCTACGTTACCCCTCGAACACGAAGTCCGCGCCCAGCTGACGCAGCTTCTCGATGAAGTTCTCATAGCCGCGGGAAATGATGCCAAGGTTCGTCACCTTCGTCTGACCGCTTGCCGTGAGGCCCGCGATCAGGTAGCTGAATCCACCACGAAGGTCGGGCACCTCGATATCAGCACCGTGCAGCGGGGTCGGGCCCGTGATGACCGCGGCCTGCTCGAACTCGCGGCGCATCACGCGCCTGCGCTCGTCGGCGAGCCCGTCTTCGTACACCACGATCTCGGCGCCCATCTGCCCGAGCGCACTCGTGAAGCCGAAACGGTTCTCGTAGACGGTCTCGTGAATCGTCGACACACCGTTCGCCTGCGTGAGAGCAACCACGAGCGGCTGCTGCCAGTCGGTCATGAACCCGGGGTGCACGTCGGTCTCGATCGTGACCGGCTTCAGCTCGCCACCGGGATGGAAGAAGCGAATGCCGTCGTCATGCACCTCGAAGTCGCCGCCAACCTTGCGGAATACATTGAGGAAGGTCATCATCTCTTCTTGCTGCGCACCCCCGACGAACACGTCGCCGCCGGTGGCAAGCGCGGCCGAAGCCCAGCTCGCAGCCTCATTGCGGTCGAAGATCGCTCGGTGATCATAGCCGCGAAGCTCCTTCACGCCCTCGATGAAGATGACGCGGTTCGGCTCAACCGTGATGATCGCGCCCATCTTCTGCAGAATGCAGATCAGGTCGATGATCTCGGGCTCGATCGCCGCATTGCGCAGTTCGGTCTCGCCCTCGGCAAGCACCGCGGTCAGCAGCACCTGCTCGGTCGCGCCGACCGAGGGGTAGGGCAGCTCGATGCTTGCGCCGTGCAGGCCGTTGGGTGCGGTCAGGCTGATCCCACTTGGCAGCTTCTCGACCACGGCACCAAACTTGCGCAGCGCCTCGAGGTGAAAATCGATCGGGCGATCGCCGATGCGGCACCCACCCAGGTCGGGAATGAACGCCTCGCCGAGACGGTGCAGCAGGGGGCCGCAGAACAGAATCGGAATACGCGAGGATCCGGCGTGCGCATCGATATCGGCGTGGTGGGCGATATCAACGTTCGACGGATCGAGCTTCCACTCCCCAGGCGCCTCGCCGCGCGTGATCAGCACACCGTGCAGAGCGAGCAGGCCTGCGACCACTCGAATGTCAGACACGTTCGGCACGTTGCGCAGCACGCTCGGGGTCGTGCCGAGCAACGCCGCGACCATTGCTTTCGGTGCAAGGTTCTTCGCGCCGCGCACCTCAATGCGGCCATGCAGCGGCCGCCCGCCGTTGATGATGATCTCATCGCTGGTCAGCCCAACACGGGCACCGGCCTTTTGCGCGTCTTTTTTGAGACCGTCATCAATGGTGTCTTCTGACGGTGCTGTGACAGCTGCGGAGTCGTTCATGCTTCTCCTCTTGAATCGCTTGCCGCACCGGTGAGGTGACCGACAGTAGCTGTGCGGGGGTCAAACTAGCAGGATACTGTGTTGACCCGGAGACTCGGCTGAGTGGCCTATCGAACCGGCAGGGTCGTGGGCATCCAGGCGGGCCTGGTCGCCTCGAAATCGGTGATGGCCTGCTCGTTCTGCAGAGTCAGCGAGATGTCGTCGAGCCCCTCGAGCAGGCGCCAGCGCGTGTAGTCATCGATCTGGAAATCGACCTGAAGCTCGCCGACGGAGATCTTGCGATCTTCGAGACTCACGGTGAGCTTCGCGCTCGGATCTGCCTCGAGAGCCTCCCAGATGCGCTCGACCTCGGCCTCTTCGACCTGAGCTGCGAGCAGACCCTGCTTGCCCGAGTTTCCGCGGAAGATGTCGGCGAAACGCGCCGAGATGACGACCTTGAAGCCATAGTCGCGCAGCGCCCACACGGCGTGCTCGCGCGACGAACCGGTGCCGAAGTCGGGGCCGGCCACGAGAATCTCTGCGCCCTCGTACTGCGGCTGATTGAGCACGAAGCTCGGGTCTTGGCGCCAGTGGTAGAACAGGGCATCGTCGAAGCCCGTCTTCGTGACCCGCTTCAGAAAGTTTGCGGGGATGATCTGGTCGGTGTCGACGTTCGAACGCTTCAGCGGAACCGCGATGCCCGTCAGAGTAGTGAATTTTTCCATGGCTTAGGCCTCTACCTTCTCTGCGTCGTGGTTGATGCCCTGCTGCGCGTCGTGCTGCAGATCCCAGGGGCTCGACAGTGTGCCGCGAATCGCGGTCGCTGCGGCGACGAGCGGCGATACGAGGTGCGTGCGACCACCCTTGCCCTGACGGCCCTCGAAGTTGCGGTTCGAGGTCGAGGCGCAACGCTCGCCCGGTGCGAGCTGGTCGGGGTTCATGCCGAGGCACATCGAGCAACCGGCAAAGCGCCACTCGCCACCGAACTCCTCGACGATCTTGTCGATGCCTTCGGCCTCAGCCTCAAGCCGCACACGAGCCGAGCCGGGCACGACCATCAGACGAACGCCGTCGGCCTTCTTCTTGCCTTTGATGATGCTGGCGAAGTCGCGCAGGTCGTCGAGCCTCGCGTTGGTGCACGACCCCATGAAGACCGCATCGACCGCGATCTGCTTCATCGGGGTGCCCGCGGTCAGATCCATGTACTCGAGGGCGCGCTCGGCTGCGGCGCGCTGGTTCGGGTCGTCAATCTCTTCGGGGTTCGGCACGCTGTCACTCAGCAGCACGCCCTGGCCCGGGTTGGTGCCCCAAGTCACGAATGGCTCGAGCTCGTTCGCGTCGATATTGACCTCGGCGTCGAATACGGCGCCCTCGTCAGTCGGCAGCGTCTTCCAGTACTCGACCGCCGCGTCCCAGTCGGCACCCTGCGGGGCGTGGTCGCGACCCTTCACATACTCGAAAGTGGTCTCGTCTGGCGCGACCATGCCAGCGCGCGCGCCGGCCTCGATCGACATGTTGCAGATCGTCATGCGGCCGTCCATCGAGAGCGCGCGAATCGCGCTGCCGCGGTACTCGAGCACGTAACCCTGGCCACCACCGGTGCCGATCTTTGCGATCACCGCAAGAATGATGTCTTTCGCGGTGACGCCGGGCCGCAATTCGCCCTCAACGTTGATCGCCATCGTCTTGAAAGGCTTGAGCGGCAGCGTCTGTGTAGCCATGACGTGCTCGACCTCGCTGGTGCCGATACCAAAGGCGAGCGAGCCGAATGCGCCGTGGGTCGAGGTGTGGCTGTCGCCGCACACTACGGTCATACCGGGCATGGTGAGGCCGAGCTGCGGGCCGACGACGTGCACGATGCCCTGCTCTTTGTCGCCGAGCGGGTGCGCGCGCACACCAAACTCTTCGACGTTCTTTCGCAGCGTCTCGATCTGCAGGCGGCTCGTCGGGTCTTCGATCTGCCTCGTGATGTTGAGCGTCGGCGTGTTGTGATCTTCGGTCGCGATCATCAGGTCGACCCGTCGCAGCGGGCGACCGGCCACACGCAGGCCATCGAATGCCTGCGGGCTCGTCACCTCATGAATGAGGTGCAGGTCGATGTAGATGAGATCGGGGTCACCGTTCTCGCCTTTAACGACTGTGTGCGCGTCCCACAGCTTCTCGGCCAACGTGCGGGGTGTGTTACTCATAACTTGCTTCTCTTGTCTCAACTTCTTGGAGCGCCTTGGCGCAAATGATTTCGGCCATACTTGAACTCCGCGACGGAGCGGTCGAAAACTAGACCCCGTCGCGGCAAGCAAGAAGCAAGAGCCGCGTACGCATGGAGCGATTCTATCAGCCAGAGTACGCCCAGCAAGCGAACGCCCGGGGCACCCGCTACTGGTCTTCGTACGCCCCGAGGTGCAGCTTCTCACCCGAAGCTGCTGCCACGCGACGCATCTTGATGAGGCTCGCAATCGTGGCGACCGCCATCGAGGTCACGATGAAGCCGAGTGACACCCAGGTGCTGATCTCTGGCACATGCACGGGCTCGCCGCCGTTGATGAACGAAACTTCGTTCTCGTGCAGCGCGTGCAGAATGAGTTTCACTCCGATGAAGGCGAGGATCGCGGCGATGCCGTACTTCAGGTATTCGAGCTTGTCGAGCAGACCGCCGAGCAAGAAGTAGAGCTGACGCAGACCCATCAGCGCGAAGACGTTCGCGGTGAAGACGATGAACGGGCTCTGCGTGATACCGAAAATCGCGGGGATCGAGTCGAGGGCGAAGAGCAGGTCGGTCGTGCCGAGCGAGATGAAGACCAGAATGAACGGGGTCCACATACGCTTGCCGTTCACGACCGTTCTCATGTGGCCGCCGTCGTACTGCTCGCTGATGGGCACGACCTTCTTCACCTGACGAATCACCCAGCTGTCGCCATGTTCTGCGTCTTCGTCGTGGCGAATCTGCTGCCACGCGGTCCAGATCAGCCAGGCACCGAAGATGAAGAAGATCCAGATGAAGCGTTCGATCAGCGCTGCACCGGCGAGAATGAACAGGCCACGGAAGATGAGCGCGAGCACGATGCCCACCATGAGCGCACGCTGCTGATACGCCTTCGGCACTTTGAAGCTGGCAAGGATCAGCACGAACACGAAGAGGTTGTCGATCGAGAGGCTGTACTCCGTCAGCCAGCCCGCCAAGAACTCGCTTCCGTGCTGCACATCGCCGAGCAAGAACAACACACCAGCGAAAATCAGCGCGAGCAGCACGTAGAAGCCCACCCAGAGGCTGGCCTCGCGCATCGAGGGCACGTGCGGTCGCTTAATGATGAGCAGCAGATCGACGATGAGAATGCCGACAAGCAGCACCATCGATCCGATCTCAAACCAGAGCGGAAGAACAGTGGTCATGAGCCTCTTTCGGTTCTGTCGCGACCCAATTCGGCCAGCGAGGATCGCCGAAAGTCTCTTCCCATCGCAGCTGTCTGAGCGACAAGCTGACAATGCGCCCGCACCGGCGAGGCGTGCGATGCCCCGCGTATTGACGATGCGAGCGAAACGGAATACTCCCTTTCGAGAGTTTCATTCTACGCGAACTTCACGGCATTCGCGCACGCCAAGCAAGTACCATTTACGTCAGACCCCTGAGATTTGAAAGGACGCCCGTGAACGAGCGCCCCAACTACCATTCGATCGAACGCAACGCCGAGCGCGGCCCGGGAATCGCGTCGCGCACGCTCGCCGGCTTCATCTTTGCGAGCCGCTGGCTGCAGGCGCCGCTCTACCTCGGCCTCATCATCGCGCAGGCCGTCTACGTGGTGCTGTTCTTCGTCGAGCTGTGGCACCTCATCGAGAAATCGGTGCTCTCTGGCCATTTCAGCGAAACCGAGGTCATGCTGAGCGTGCTCGCGCTCATCGACATCGTCATGATCGCGAACCTGCTGATCATGGTAATCATCGGCGGCTACGAGACCTTCGTCTCGAAGATTCGCTTGAACGGCCACCACGACGAGCCCGACTGGCTCTCGCACGTCAACGCCAACCTGCTCAAGGTCAAGCTCGCGATCTCGATCATCTCGATCTCGTCGATCCACCTGCTGAAGACCTTCATCGAAGTGGGCCGCATGGATGGCGGCATTGTCAAAGATGCCTCGGGCAAAGTCATTTACTCGAGCGAGGGCGTGTTCTGGGAGGTCATGATCCACCTCGCCTTCATCGTCTCGGCGCTTGCCCTGGCCTGGATCGACCGCATGAGCCAGCACGGCGCGAAACACGGCGGCCACAACGAGATCACGGTGGCCGCCGTCGCGGCTGAGTTGCGCGAGCCTGCCATGCCCCGTCGCGATGCGGCCGAAGCCGGCGAGTACGTCACGGTGCGCCTGCCTGCCGGGGCCGTGCTGCCCGAGGGCGCCGAGGTCGTGCGCGACTAGCGCAGCCTCTCGAGATTACCGAAGCGCGTCGAGCGCGAGATCGGCGCGATCCGTGATGATGCCGTCGACCCCGAGGTCGACAAGCTGCTTCATTCGCGCGGGATCATTCACCGTCCACACATGCACCTCGACGCCCGCGAGGTGCGCGGCCTCGATGAGACGCGGGCTGAGCACCCGCAGCGGCCCCTGACGCTCGGGAATCTGCAGTGCGTCGAACCTTTCGAGCGCCAGCGCCTGCGAGCGCCGTGAGCCGAAGTGCACGCTGCGCAGCACCCTGATGAGCGCCCCGCGCCCCGGTGAGGTCGCGGGGCGCTCCGCACCCGCGATGCCCCCCGCAACCCGTTCGGCTGCGGCGAGCGCCCGCGTTCTGTTCGCGTCCGAGAAGCTGGTGAGCAGCACCCGGTCGCAGTGCTCCCCCACGATCGTGCCCGCGAGATCGGCAACTGCCGCCGCCTTGACGTCGATGTTGAAGCGCACGCCCGCGAACTCCTCGAGGGCGCCCCTCAGCGTGAGCAGTTCGCCGCGCTCGGACATGAGCTCGGCGAGCTCTGCAAAGCTGACCGACGCCACGGCGCGCGGGTCGCCGGTGACTCGGCGCAGATCCGAGTCGTGAAAGAGCACCGCGACCCCGTCGCTCGTGAGGTGGCAGTCTGACTCGACGTAGTCGACGCCGGACGCGACCGCCGCGGCGACCGATGCTCGCGAGTTCTCGGCGATCCCGCGCGCCTCAAGGGCCGGCGTCACGAGGCCGCGGTGTGCGAAGACCCGGGGATTCGGCGTGCCAGTGAGGTAGGGGTGCGTCATCGATGAGCCCTTCGAGCCGTACGGGTGTTGCCCCCAGCTTAGGGGTTTCGCGTTGGTGCGGCCGTTCACCGCCCGGTCGCTCGCCGGCGCTAGAATCCGGGCTATGACCCGACAGAAACCCCAGCGCGGCAGCGCGGCAGAAGTGTTTCTGACGTTCCTGCGACTCGGGCTCACCTCGTTCGGCGGGCCGATCGCGCACCTCGGCTACTTTCGCGAGGAGTTTGTCGCCAGGCGAGGCTGGTTGAGCGAGCGCCAGTATGCGGAGCTCGTCGCGCTGTGCCAGTTCTTGCCGGGGCCGGCGTCGAGCCAAGTGGGGTTCGCGATCGGTCTCGGCCGGGCCGGGTATTGCGGCGCGCTTGCGGCGTGGGCGGCATTCACCCTGCCATCGGCCGCCCTGATGCTGCTCGTGGCCTCTGGCGCTGCACTCTTCACCGGCACGATCGGCGCGGGCGTGCTCATCGGCCTGCAAGCAGTCGCGGTGGCAGTGGTCGCGCACGCCGTGTGGGGCATGGCGCGCACGCTGACCCCTGACCTCAGGCGCATGCTCATCGGGGTCGCCGCAGCAATGATCGCGCTCTTGATGCCGGGCTCCCTCGGGCAGATCACCGCGATCGGGCTCGGCATCGTCGCGGGCCTGCTGGTGTGCAGAATCGAGCATGCTGGCATCGAAGAGGATCGCGCCCAGCCCTCGCCCGTCTCAACTCGTGCGGCGATCATCTGCCTCGGCGCGCTTATCGCGCTGCTCATACTGCTGCCCGTTCTCGCGGCCTCGATGCCCTCCTCGCTGCTGGGCACAGCAGACGCGTTCACGCGCGCGGGCGCGCTCGTATTCGGCGGCGGCCACGTGGTGCTGCCCCTGCTGCAGGCAGAACCTGCCATCGCGGACGCAGTCACGCCCGATCAGTTTCTCGCGGGCTACGGAGCGGCGCAGGCCATGCCGGGCCCGTTGTTCACGTTTGCGGCCTACCTCGGAGCCGTGGCTCAGCCGGGTGGCGGGCCGGTCACGGCCGCTGTCGCGCTCGTGTCGGTATTTCTGCCGGGCATGCTTCTGCTGCTCGGCGTGTGGCCGTTCTGGAGCCGCCTTCGCTCGGTCGGCCCGGCGCGGGGCGCGATTCGCGGGGCGAACGCGGCGGTCGTCGGCGTGCTCGCCGCCACGCTGGCGCATCCCCTCATCTCGACGGGCATCACCGGACCGATCAGCGCCGGGATCGCCGTCGCCTGCCTCGCGCTGCTCGCGCTTCGCGTGCCACCCTGGATCTCGGTGGTGCTTGGCGCCATCGTCGGAGGCGTCGCGGCACTTCTCGGCTTCGGCCTCGCTTGGGGCTGAGCGAGCCCTAGCCGATGGGCGGGCGCGCGCCGAGGTGCGGCCCCTGGCTGACAACCTCGCGGCAGGTGATGCGCACCGTGTCTTCGGCCGCGTCGTAGACGTGCCGCGCGGCAAGCCGCCCCTGTGCAAGCGCCCCCGCGAGCCAGGTGAAGCTCGTCGCATCGACCGGGGGCTCTCCAGCGGATACTCGCGAGAGCTGCAGCATCAGCATTTCGGGCAGAGTGACGTGCGGCCCCTGCGCAAAGCTGAGCCCGAGCAGTGGCGGGCCGTTGCCTGACGGAACCAGGCGCAGCGTCCAGTGCACCGCCCCGCCCGCCCCGCCGATGCGGTCGCTCAGGGCGACGAACGGCACGCCAGTGAGAGATGCAGCGTCGAGCGCTTCGAACTCGCGCTCGGCCTCGTCGGCGACGAGCAGCGCCGGCCCGCCGAACGCCTCGAATGCCTCATGCCATACCGCTGATCCGAGTCCGTGCGGCGCGGCAACGGGCACGAGCGTCGGGTCACTGACCAGCCCGGCCGCGAGCTGCTCGAGGTCGACACCCGCCTCGGCGAACGCCTCGATCTCGGGTGCGGGCACGCCAAGCAACTCGGCGACGACATGCGCACTCGCAAACGCACGATCGAACCGCTCGGCCACCGCGGCGTCTTCGATACTCAGGCGCGCGGCGCTCGGCAGTACCTCGGCGGCACGCGCATCGACCCAGTCGTCGAACGCTGCCTCGGGGCGTTCGCCCGCAAATGCCGCGTATGCCGCGTCTACTCGATCAGCGAGGTCGGGAAAGAGCGCCCGCATGAGTTCGACCCGGTTCTCGGTCATGTGGTCCTCCTCGTCATCTTGCTCTGAGCACCCTCGTTCAGGCTACAGCTCGCGCTCGATGATGCGCGCCAGCGCCGCGGGCAGCTCGCGCGCATCGGCAATGCTCGTGCCCTGGGGCGCGTATCTCACGGCGAGGTCATCGGTGCCGATGCCCACCGCGTGCACACTCACCCCGGCAGCACGCAGGCGTTGCAGCTCGCGGGCCGCGGCGGGTGCATCGTTGGTGCCGCCGTCGCCCACAAGAATCGCGATGCGCCGCCTGGCGAGGCCGTCTACCGAGTGGGCTCCCCGCAGCAGGTCGATGCCGAGTTGTTCGCCCGCCGTCCGCAGCGCGGCGGCGTCGTTCGTCGACCCGCCGGGCGACCGCACCTCGGCGAACAGGCGTCGCCTCGCGGCGTCGTCGAGACCGTGCGAGAGCGGCTTGAGCACCGTTGCTTCTGCAGCGAACACGATCAGGCTGCTGCGAATGTCGAGTTCGAGATCGATTCCCGCTGAGCGCTCGGCGTGGGCGATATCTCGCTCGGCTGCTGCGAGCGCCTCGATCATGACGATCGCCGCGTCTGCCGCCGCATCTGCCACGGCGCCGGTCATCGAGGCCGAGCGATCGACCATGAGCACGTAGTCAGTGCTGCCCGCGCTTCTCGCGAGCCTGGGTTTCGTCACGCGGCGCGTGAACGCCGCGGGTTCGCGCACGCCGGCAAGGGTCTGCGCAACCGCCCCGACGAGCGCGTCGCGCGCAAGCTCATCACCGTCGGACACCGGAATACGGTTGCGCGAGCTGCGCGGGGCGACGCGCTCCGAGATCACGCTCTGCCAGACCGCGCGCACGCCGTCGATCGCTACGGCCAGTTGCTCGGCCTTTGCACGGTAGGCGGCAAGCGTCACCGCGGGGGCTGCCGCCACCCCGGCCCCGCCTGCGTGCGACGCGGCGTCATCGAGCGCCTCGGCCGTTGCCTCGTCGAGCTGCCGCATCGCGTCAAGTAGCGCCGCGGCATCTGGGATCGGCGTCGCGAGCACCGTCTGCGCGAATCGCTCGCGTGCAGACGCGAACAGCGCGTCGGGGTCGGGCACCCCGCTGGTGCTGTCGCGCTCGCTCTCCTGGTCGTTCGGCTGGTCGTCGTTTGGCGAGGCCTCGCCCGGCTGCTCTTCGTCGCTCGGCGCGAAGTCTTCAGAGCCGAGCCGATCGTCGGCGCGCAGGCTGAGCTCGGCGCGATCGCTGCCGCCGAGCACGGTCGGCTGCACGCCCTGGTCGGCGACATCGAGGGCGAGCAGCCGCTCATAGCCTGGCAGCAGCAGGGCCAGTGCACGCTCAAGGCGACGCAGCGGGGTGACGCCGTGCCGGGGGCTCAGCACCCGATCCAACGCATTGAAGGCGAGCCCATCGTCACCCCCAGCCGCCAGCATCGCCTGCCACTCGGCGGCGACCGCGTGATCCTTGCCCCTGACGCTTCGAGCCTGCGGCACACCCGAAGCGAGCACGAGGCATGCCCACTGCACGTGTCTTGGAATAGCACTGAGATCGCCGGGCAGGCCTCGAAAGACAGCGGTCTGCACCGGGGTACGAAGACCCGGCATCGAGGTCAGCAGATCGCCCATCGCCTGCGCCCGCCGCACCGAGCCGAGCAGCGGCGCGAGCCAGGGCCGCGAGCGCTCGATCGCCGACGCGCGGCGTGCGCGCTCAGGCGCCCGCATGAGCGCGCACGGGCCCTCCCACAGCTGCAGCGCAGCCAGGGCGACCGCCTCGCGCTCGCCGTGGCCCCGCCGCAGGTACCAGTCGAGGCCGACGCGCAGACCCCGCGCGTCGACGTGCCACTCCTCGCCGTCTGCCACGGTCACCTCGACGCCGAGCATCGCGCCGACCGCGTGCAACTGCGCCGCTGCCTGACCCTCTGACATGTGTTCACCCTACTCGCAGCGCCCAGAGTGCGGGCTCGCTTCGCCCGCGTGGTAGCGTGACGAGCATGCTGCCCTTCGATGCCGACCCAGTGATCGCCGAGGCGCTCGAGTTGCGCGACGAGATGCGACTGGTGCGCATCGCGCTGCGCAGCGCAGAAACGCAGCAGCGAGCCGGGCATCTCGCGAGCCTGGATCGGCTCGGGGCCGAGCTGAACGACATTCTCGACGACGAGCACCACCGAGAACTGCTCGAGGCCGCACTCGACGAGCGCGCTCGCACCCTGCGGATCGCGGCACTCGCCCGGCGCGAAGAGCTCGCGGAGCGCTCGCGCACCGAGCAGGCGAGTGCGCTCGTCGCCTCGGCTGCAGGCGCCTCGCGACGGCTCACCGCAGACGAGCGGGCACGGGTGCGATCGCTGCGTCTCACAGCAGGTCAGGCCGGCGCCGGGGTGAGCGGCGGGCATGGCAGCGGGGCCGCTGGCGGCGGCTCCCCAGCCTCATGGCGACAGCACCTGACCTCGCCCGAGCGCCGAGACGCCGTGCTCGAAGCCCTCGGCTCGCTGCGGCTACGCGAGGCGCGACAGCAGCTGCGAGACGGGTTGCTGCTCACCTCGCAGATGCGCGGCATCATCGCCGAGGCCCTGCCCGCTCTCACCCGAGGCGAACCCGTGCTGCTCGTCGGCGAGACCGGCGGCGCAAAGACTGCACTCGCCGAACACCTGGCCAGGCGCGGCCTCGGCTGCGAGCCCGAGCTCGTGTCGGGCTATGGTGACATCACGAGCGCGCAGCTCATCGGCACGCACGAACTACGCGCAGAGCACGGCGCCACCCTCAGCGCATTCGTGCCGGGGCCGATGCTGCGGGCAATGCTCGAGGGTCGGCCCGTGATCCTCGACGAAATCAACGCGATGCCCGCCGAGTTCTTGAAGCGCCTCAACCGAATCTTGCAGCTGCGACCGGGCGACCGATTCGGGGTGCAAGAAGACGCGGGCCGAGAGGTGCGCATTGCCGAGGGCTTCGCCATTCTCGCCACTGCGAACGAGCAGACCCCGCACCGCTACCGCGGCCTCGACCGGCTGAGCGCCGAACTCGTGAACCGCTTCGGCGCCAACGGCTATCGCGTGCACTACCCAGATGCCGAAAACGCCTACGAAGAGTTTCCGGCAGAGAACGCACTGCTCGCCCTCGCTGCGGTGGTCGACGAGCGCGCGGCTCTGCCCGACGGCCTCAGCCTTGACGAGGTGGCCCGGGTCGCGCGGGCGGCATTCATCAGCCAGCAGGTGTTCGCCGGCAGCCACGGCACCGGCTTCACCGACTACGTCAGCACCGAGCGCGAGATCGACGGGCGCCCAGGGCTCGACGAGGCCGTGCTCGCGCCGAGAACTCTCGTCGCGGTGCTGCAGAAAGTCGCGGGCAGCGCGGGGTCGGTCACACTCGACCGCGCGCTCACGCGCTTCGTCGAGAGCGTGATGCATCGCGAGGATCGCCGCGTGCTGGCGCTCATTCTCGAGGGTCAGGGGTTTCAGCTGAGCTGATGCTCTGGCTGAGCCTTCGGTTGATGCGCGCGTACTGCATGTTGCGCACGCCGAGCACCGCCGAGGCCGCAAGGGCCGCGATCACCGACGCGGCAAGCACCGCGACCTTCGCGTAGTCGTGCTCTGGCGATCCAGCGGCGAAGCTGAGCTCAGCGACCAGCAGCGAGACAGTGAATCCGATGCCGGCGAGCAGACCGACGCCCGCGAGGTCGATCCACCGGTACGACGGATCGAGCCTTGTGCCGAGCAGTCGGGTCGTCACCCAGGTGGTCGCCACGATGCCGATAGGTTTGCCGAGCACGAGGGCTGCGATGATCGCGAGCGTGACCGGGTTCGCGGCCGCGGCTGAGATGCCCTGCCAGCCGCCGAGCGACACCCCCGCCGCGAAGAACGCGAAGACTGGCACCGCAAACCCCGCCGAGAGCGGACGAAAGCGATGCTCGAACTCTTCGGCGAGGCCGGGCGCCTCGACGTTCTCGGCGTCGCGCTTGCGGTGCAGCACCGGAATCGTGAAGCCGAGCAGCACACCTGCAATCGTCGCGTGAATGCCAGAGGCGTGCATGAGCGCCCACGCGAGCGCGCCGATCGGCAGCAGAATCAGCCACGCCGCGAAGCGATTGCGGCCGAAGAGCAGCCGGTAGCGCTGCGCGATCACCCCGTAAGCGGCGATCGTCACGAGCGCGAGGCCGAGCGGAACGAACGAGATCTCATCGGTGTAGAAGATCGCGATGATGCCGATCGCGATCAGGTCGTCGACCACCGCGAGCGTCAGCAGAAAGATGCGCAGCGCGCTCGGCAGGCGCGATCCGATGAGGGCCAGCACGGCGACCGCAAACGCGATGTCGGTGGCGGTCGGAATCGCCCAGCCGTGCGCGAGGTCTGCGTCGCCCCGCACGATCGCCGTATAGATCAGCGCGGGTACGAGCACACCACCCGCGGCCGCGGCGACCGGAACGATCGCGGTGCGCGGGCTGCGCAGATCGCCAGCCACGAACTCGCGCTTCAGCTCGAGGCCGACAAGAAAGAAGAAGATCGCGAGCAGGCCGTCAGCGGCCCACGCCCCAAGGCTCAGCTTGAGGTGCCAGGGCTCGTAGCCGATCTCGAAGTCGCGCAGGGCAAAGTACGAGTCGGCGATTGGCGAGTTTGCCCAGAGGATCGCGACCAGCGCCGCCGCAACCAGCAGCAGGCCGCCAACGGTCTCTTTTCTGAGGATCTCGCCGATCCTTTTCGACTCTGATTTCGAGCCACTGCGCGGGAAGAGCGTCCTCTTTCCGTTGCGCGAGAACAGTGCTGTCATGTGTGTCTTTCGGGGTCTGGGCTGTCAGAGACTCGCCGACCAGACTTCCCGGCACACCATGCGCCGCTCGATTCGGTGAGCGGCAGCAGAAAGACCACAGTGTGTGAGGTTGGTGACCGGTGTTGAATGCTGCGCCCGAGTTGAACGCTGCGCATTCGGTGGAGCCGCGGGGAATTGAACCCCGGTCCACTTCGATGATTCCATGCCTTCTACGGGTGTAGTTCGTAAAGGCGTTCTACTCGGCCCCGCTCTTTGTCACGAACACCTAGAGCGACGGGCCCAGTTTCAGTAAAAGTCCCGGTGCGCCCTGAAACACGACGAACCAGCAAGCCCTCTAAATGACGCCAGGAACCGGGGCGAAGGCATACCCGGCCTGACGGACTCGGTCTCGTGCTTAGGCAGCGAGAGCGAAGTCGGTGCGCTTAGCGTTTGCACCTATGTTTTGCGAAGAGCGTTAACGAGATAACTCCGCATCCTCGACCCGCTTCTCATAGTCTCAAATCGACGTGTCGAAACCGATCGGCCCCTTGGCGCGCGCGGCATCGCATTCTCCTCTGCAGAGCACGTATTGCCTTGCGCAGGTCTAAACCTCACACACTGTGGAATTATCAACCCGGATCGAATCATTGGCTCAACCCGGCCTTACAGAATACCATCTGAGGCCCCCGCGAGGCAAGGTCGACAGCGCGACGCATGGCCTCTTCACCGAGCACCTCGAACGTCACCGAAACTAGCGAGCGTCACCAAAGAACACGGTGTTCTTTGGTGACGCTCGCACGTTTGTGTGACGCTCAGGGAACAAGTCAGGAACCGCTCAGCGTGATGCTCAGTGAGCCACTCAGCGAGCCGCCCTAAGCGACCCTGCAGGCAGCAGCGCTAGTTCAGGCGCTCGCCGCTCTCTGCGTCGAAGAGGTGCGCTTGCGCCATGTCGGGCACGAGTGTCACCGTTTCGCCCGCAGTGGGGTGATTGCGCCCGTCGACGCGCGCGACAATGTCACGACGCTCATCGCCGTCTGCGACGTGGCCGTAGAGGTAGCCGTCTGCGCCGAGTTCTTCGACCAGGTCGATCACGGCCGTGATTCCGGTCTCGCCAGGCGCCGCGATGCGCAGGTCCTCGGGGCGAACGCCGAACACCACGGCAGCGCCAGCAGTGCCAGCAGTGCCAGCAGCACTCGCACCGGCACCAGCGGCCGCACCCGCAAGCGCGAACTCCTGCCCACCGAAGCTGACCGCCCCACCCGAGATCGTCGCCGGCAGCAGGTTCATCGCCGGCGAGCCGATGAAGCCCGCGACGAACACGTTCTTCGGCGCACCGTAGAGCTCGCGCGGGGTGCCGACCTGCTGCAGTTTGCCGTCTTTGAGCACCGCGATGCGGTCGCCCATGGTGAGCGCCTCGGTCTGGTCGTGGGTCACATAGACGGTCGTCACGCCGAGCCGGCGCTGCAGCGAGGCGATCTGGGTGCGGGTCTGCACGCGCAGCTTCGCGTCGAGGTTCGACAGCGGCTCGTCCATCAAGAACACCTGCGGCTCGCGCACAATCGCGCGCCCCATCGCGACGCGCTGGCGCTGGCCGCCCGAGAGCGCCTTGGGCTTGCGGTCGAGATAGTCGGTCAGGTCGAGCAGTTCAGCGACCTCTTCGACGCGCGCCCTGCGGGTCGCCTTGTCGACGCCAGCGATCTTGAGCGCGAAGCCCATGTTCTTTGCGACCGTCATGTGCGGGTAGAGCGCGTAGTTCTGAAACACCATCGCGATGTCGCGATCCTTTGGCGCGACGCCGGTGACGTCGTTCTCGCCGATCAGAATGCTGCCGCCATCGATGTCTTCGAGGCCCGCGAGCATGCGCAGCGTGGTCGACTTGCCGCAGCCGCTGGGGCCGACAAGCACGAGAAACTCGCCGTCGGCGATCTCGAGGTCGAGCGCGTCGACCGAGGGTTTCGGGTTGCCCGGGTACGTACGGGTCACCCCTGCAAACGTGACTGATGCCATGATTTCCTCCACCGGCAGGTACGTGCCGGACGATCCGTTGTGAAAGACGACGACCTCACGGCCGCCGCGGCTCATCGTTAAGCCGCATTCAGGCTAGCTCTGCGCCCGCAGGTGAAAGCGCGCGGGCGCAGTGATCCTCGCCTCAAAAACTACTGAGCAAGCTTCTCGAGCATCTCGGCGGCGCGGTTCGAGAAGCCCCACTCGTTGTCGTACCAGCTGGTGACCTTGACGTGCTTGCCCAGCACCTCGGTGAGGTCGGAGTCGAAGATCGAGGAGTGCGAGTTGCCCACAATGTCAGACGAGACGAGGGGCTCGTCTGAGAACTCGAGAATGCCCTGTAGCTCGCTGGCGGCGGCCACCCGGTAGGCCTCGAGCACCTCTTCGCGAGTCACCTCGCGCGACACCGCGGCGTTCAGCTCGACGATCGAACCCACGGGCACCGGCACCCGCATCGAGGTGCCAGAGAGCTTGCCGTCAAGCTTCGGCAGCACGAGCCCGATCGCCTTCGCCGCGCCCGTCGAGGTCGGCACGATGTTGAGGGCCGCGGCACGCGCACGACGCGGATCCCTGTGCGGGCCGTCGATGAGGTTCTGATCTTGCGTGTAGGCGTGCACCGTCGTCATGAAGCCCTGCTCGATGCCCGCGAGATCGTCGAGCACCTTCGCGAGGGGCGCGAACGCGTTCGTGGTGCACGACGCGTTCGAGACGATCTGGTGCACCTCTGGGTCGAACAGGTCGTCGTTCACGCCTCGCACGACGGTCAGGTCTGCGTTCGTCGCGGGCGCGCTCACGAGCACACGCTTCGCGCCCGCCTCGATGTGCCGCCGCGCATCCTTCGCGTCGGTGAAGCGACCGGTCGACTCGAGCACGACGTCGATGCCGAGCTCGCCCCAGGGCAGCTTTGCGGGGTCGGGCTCTGCGAACACCTTGATGCGCAGGTCGTCGACGTGCAGCTCGCCGTCGGCAAACGAGATCTTGCGGCGCAGACGACCATAGACGCTGTCCCACTCGAGCAGGTGTGCGAGCATCTCGCCGTTCGTGAGGTCGTTCACGGCGATCATCTCGAGGTCGATGTCGCGCTCAAGCAGCACGCGCAGCACCCCGCGCCCGATGCGGCCAAATCCGTTGATTGCAATGCGGCGGGTCATGGTCTTGTTGCTCTTCTTTCTTTGAAAGGTTGAAAGACGTTGATGTTGCTCTCATTCTGGCGTGAACGCAGCGCTCGCGATAGTGGCAAGAAAGCCGATATCCAAAAGGATCACGCCACGCGCGCCCGAACACTTCGCATGAGGCGCGGCGCTCCCGCGCGGCTCACTCCCCCTTGGTGAACGTGCGGCGATACTCGCTCGGCGTCGTGCCGAGCACCGATCGAAAGTGCAGTCGCAGGTTCGTGCCGGTGCCGAGCCCGACGCTCGCGGCGACCTCGTCGATGCTGAGCTGCGTGTTCTCGAGCAGTTCGCGCGCGAGATCGAGCCTGGCGCGCATCACCCAACGCATCGGCGTGTAGCCGGTTTCTTCGAGAAACGCGCGCGAGAAGGTGCGCTGCGAGACGAGCGCGTGCCCCGCAAGCATCGCGATCGTGAGGGGCTCGTGCAGGCGCGCGAGCGCCCACTCCCTGGTCGCCGAGAAGCGCTCGCCGTTCGGGGCTGGCACGCTGCGGGGCACGAACTGTGCCTGGCCGCCGCTTCGATAGGGGGCCGCGACGAGTCGTCGTGCAGCGTGGTTCGCCGCGGCAAGCCCCTGCTCTGCGCGCAGAATGTGCAGACAAAGGTCAATGCCAGAGGCGGCACCGGCCGAGGTGAGCACCTGGCCCTCATCTACGAAGAGCACACCCTCGTTCACCTCAACCTGCGTGAATCGCTCCGAGAACGCGGCCGTGTAGTGCCAGTGGGTGGTCGCCCGTTTGCCATCGAGCAGACCGGTCTCGGCGAGCGCGAATGCGCCGGTTGAGATCGCGGCGAGCTTGGCGCCGCGCGCGTGCGCTGCGCGCAATGCGTCTAGCAGGGCCCGCGGTGCCGGATGCGTGTCGGGCTGCAGGTACCCAGGAATGAAGATGAGGTCAGCATCTTCGAGCGCCTCAAGCCCCTGTTCGACGTGGTACGACAGCCCGTCGGCCCCCGAGACGAGCCCGGCGCGCGCCCCGCACACGCGCACCGAGTAGGGCATGCTGGGCCTGGTCGTGAAAACCTGCGCGGGAATACCGACATCGAGGGGTTTCGCCCCCTCGAGCACTACGACCGCGACCCGCCTCACGCTGCAACCCTATCTGCCGGTAGCCTGAAACCCATGACGACGAGGCACGCGTATATCGACACCGAGCTCGGCGGCATGCTGCTCGTCGCGCACGACGATGCGCTGACCGGGACATATTTCGAGGGTCAGAAGTACCCGCCTGCCGCCGACGCCATCGGCGATGTGGTTTCGATCGAAGAGGATCGCCTGCTCGCGCAGGCCGCCACCGAGATGTGCGCCTACCTCGCCGGCGAGCGCGACTCGTTCGACGTGCCGATCGCACCCCAGGGCGACGAGTTCTCGCAGCGCGTGTGGCAGATCCTCTTGCGTATTCCCTACGGCGAAACCGTCACCTACGGTGCGATCGCCGACGAACTCGGCAGCAAGGGGCTCTCGCAGCGCGTCGGCCAGTCGGTCGGGCACAACCCGCTCAGCGTGATCGTGCCGTGCCACCGGGTGCTCGGCGCAGACGGCTCGCTCACAGGCTACGCCGGCGGGCTCGACCGCAAGCGCGCGCTGCTCGCGCTCGAAGAGCCCGACGCGTCCGAGGCCGGTCGCCTGTTCTAGCTCGCCGCTAGGCTGAGAGTCGGTGCCCCGGCGCCTTCTGCACATCGACGCATGAACGCATCAACGAAGAGGGGCGAGATGGTGGCCAGCGTGGCAACTCCTGAGACCGATACGGCGGTGCGTGACGCACCGGCCAGCACCGAGGCAGCCCGCCGACACCTGCTCGCGCGCGGCTGGTCGGGCACCATTCTCGAGTTCGAAGAGTCGAGCGCAACCGTCGAGCTCGCGGCGGCGAAGGTCGGCACTGAGCCCGCGAGGATCGCCAAGACGCTCGGCTTCTACGACCCCGATGCGCCAGAGCGCGCGCTGCTCGTGGTCGCCGCCGGTGATGCGAAGGTGAACGGGGGCGCGTTCAAGCGACAGTTCGGGGGCAAGCCCCGCATGCTTCGCGGCGAGGACGTGCTGGCGCTGACCGGCCACCCGATCGGCGGCGTGTGCCCCTTCGCGAACCCAGAGGGAACGCGCGTGTTTCTCGACGAGTCGCTGCGCCGCTTCGAGACGGTGTATCCGGCGGCGGGCACCGGCACCTCAGCCGTGCAGGTTGCCGTCGCAGCGTTCGATGCACTCAGCGGCGCCGATGGCTGGATCGACGTCACGACGGGTTGGCGTGGCGAAGGCGACACCGAGGCCCCTTAGCCGGCGCACCGGTCCCGGCACGCGCTCGCGCGCTACCCCTGGTTCGCGCGCAGCGCCTCCAGGTGCTCTGCGGCTTTGGCAACCACGTGCTCGGCGTACTCTGGGTGCTTCGGCAGCCAGGCCGCGACGTACGGGCACACCGGCACGATCTTGCGCCCGGCGGCGATCGTGTCTTCGACTGCGGCCCGCACGAGCACCGACGCGAGACCGTGCCCGCCGTACTGCTCTGAGACACCGGTGTGGTACATGATGCGCTGATCGACACCGTCGGCGGAGTAGTCGAGGTATGACTCCTCACCGATCTCGGCGCTGCCATGCTCGGCTTCACTGTCGAGCAGCACGTAGCGCGACTCGGCGCTGCGGTTCTCTACGGTGAATCTTTCTTCGGGCATGATGCCCTTCTCTCGCTGGGTCGTGGTCGTGGTCTAGCGGCGCGAGCGCAGCCTGGTGAGCGGCAGCACCGGGGCCGGGATCGGGGTCGGCTGCCCCTCGGGAAACTCGCCGAACAGGGGCGGTTTGCCGGCGTCTCGCGGATCCTCTGCTTCAAAACCGAGCTCGGCCTGATACCTACGGCGAAACTCGACAATCTCATCGTGATCGCGGCCGACGAAGTTCCACCACATGACGATCTCTTCGCCGAAAGGCACGCCGCCGAGCAGGATCACGCGGGCGCCATGATTGCCGGCCGCAAGCGTCAGTGTGTCTGCACCGGTCGGCACGTAGGCGAGCGAGCGGTGTTCGAGCGCGGTGCCGTTCACCACGAGGTCGTCTGACTCGGCGAGCACGGCGTGCTCGAAATCGGGGCGCACCGCGAATGAGGCCCTCGCCCCGGGCTCGAGCAGCAGTTCGGCGCCGAGCAGCGGTGTGGTGCGGGTATCGACGGGCGACGCTGAGCCCAAGAGCTCACCGATGAACACGCTCGCGGTCATACCCTCGACATGCACGGGCTCGGGCGCGTAGTGTGCGAAGCCGTTGTCGCCGAAACGCGCGCCCTCGGGCAGCGCGTACCAGAGCTGCACGCCGTGCAGCAGTTTTGTGTCGGGCGTGCTGAGCTCTTGGTGCGTGATGCCTCGGCCTGCGAGCATGAGATTCAGTTCGCCCGGCAGCACCGGGGCCGCTACCCCGGCCGAGTCAAGGTGGTTGATGCCCCCGGTGAACAGCCATGACACCGTGGCGAGCCCCGTGTGCGGGTGGCGCGATACGTTCATGCCGCCCGTGATCGATACGTCGTCGGGCCCGTAGTGATCGAGAAAGCACCACGCGCCGACAAGCGAGCGGCCCCGCTGCGGCAGGGTGCGGTAGACCGTCATGGCCCTCAGGCCCCCGAGGGGCACCTCGCGCGGCGTGAGCACCTCGACGGAGGTGCATGGCTCGCCCGGCCCGAGCACCGCGATGTCTTGGCCCGTTTCGAGATTGCTCATTGCGTTCCTCTGCTGCTGGGCGGGCCTCAGGGCCGAGGCCAACGTCACTTGCCAACATACTCTTGCTCGGTTGCAACCGGCCAGTGCGGCAAGATATTCCGCGGCGGGAGTGGCCCCGGCTGCTTGCTCTGGGCAGCCACCAGCCACCAGCCACCAGCCACCAGCCACCAGCCACCAGCCACCAGCGCAGCGTGCGAGATATGCACTGCGTACGAGAATTCTGCAGATTCTGTCGTACGTTGCGCATATCTCGCACGTAACTCACGCATCTCCGGGGCACGGTTCACGTTTCGAGCAGGCCGCACCGCCCTGGCAATATGATCAATGGATGCACCGTATTTCACCGTTCGCCCTGCTCGGTCGGGCCTGGCAAACCGTGCGGCACGCCTGGCTGCCGCTGACCTCGACCATGCTTGGGTTTCAGTTGCTCATGCTGGTCGTGGTGAGCCCGCTCATCGCCTGGCTCTTTCGCGAGGCCTTGCGTGCGAACGGCATGGTCGGGCTCGACTTCAGTGCGCTGCACTTCACCAGCGGCATTGGCATCTCGCTCACGCTGATCGTCGTCATCATGTTGCTGGCGTTCTGGATCGCCTCTCTGCAGTTCATCGTGCTCGTCACAATGCTGCGCCACGCACAGCGCCGAGAATCGCTGAGCGCGACCGCGATCTGGGAGGATACGCGCGCCACCGCGCGGAAGCTGCTTCGCCCTTCGTCGCTCTCACTCTTCTGCTACCTCTTCTTCATCGTGCCCCTCAGTGGTTTCGGTTTCGCATCAGTGCTTTCTCAGGGCATCGCTGTGCCCTCGTTCATCTCGGGCGAGCTGCTGAAGAGCCCTATGACCAGCGCGATCTGGACAGGCTTCATGCTGCTCGTAGCGCTGCTGAATCTGCGTTTTTCCCTGAGCCTGCCAGTGTTCGCCCTCACCACTGCAACGGGCGGAAGATCGATGCGGCTCAGCTGGCGACTCACCCGCGGCTGGGCGGCGGTGCGCGTCGTGCTGGCAGTCGTCATCGTGCTGATGCTCGCGGGCGTGGCGACTGTCGCGCTCACCGCGCTCGCCATCGCACCCACGGCGATCACCGACATCGCCGCCCCGGCAGCCTCGCCCGCGGTGGCCGCGTTCAGTCTCGGCATTGCCCAAGTGCTCGGCCTCGCGCTCACCGCGTTCGTGCTTTCGTTGCTCGGTGCTGTGCTGCTCACGCTTGTTTCAGAGCGCAAGGATCAGCTCGCGGCTGTGCGCCTCGAGCCAGTTGAGACGGCTGATCCTCTTCGAAACACCCGTAAGGTCGGGCCCCAAACCACCCGCCCTCGAAAGCAACTCGGCACCCTGATCGCGGCGACCGCCGTGGTCGCGATCGCATTCGGATTCGTTCACCTCGGTACGATGCAGCAGTTGTCACAGCACCCGAACACGCTCGTGCTCGGCCATCGCGGCTTCAGCGACGGCGGCGTGGAGAACACGATTTCAGGTCTCGAGGCGGCGGTCGCTGCCGATCCCGACCTCGTGGAGATCGACGTGATGCAGACCGCCGACAAGCGATTCGTGGTGATGCACGATGGGGCGCTCGATCGACTCGCAGGCATGAGCGCGAAAGTCAAAGATCTGACCCTCGACGAGCTGACACAGATCACGGTGCGCGATCAGTTTGGGCATGAGGCCAAAATTCCTTCGCTCGAAGATTACGTGCGGCGCGCACAGCAGCTCGAGATGCCGCTGCTGATCGAGGTGAAGTCAGGGGGTCTCGACACTCCCGACCGCGTACCACTGCTGGTGGCCGAGCTCGATTCGCTCGACGCGATGGACAACAATATTTTTCACACCCTCGATAATCCGGTCGCCACCGAGCTGAAGCAGCTGCGCCCAGATGTGACCGTGGGCTACATTCTTGCGTTCGCGGGCATCGATGTTCCCGAAACCGACGCCGACTTCGTCGTGGTCGAAGAGTGGTCTGCCACTCAGGAAATTCAGAACGCGGCATATCGCGCGGGGCTCGGGTTCTTCAGCTGGACGGTGAACGACGACGCGAGAATGCGCGACCTGCTTCGACGAGACGCTGACGGCATCATCACCGACCACCCCGACGTCGCGCTTGCCGCTCGCAGTGAGATGCGGCAAGAGACGGGACTGGCTGGAACGCTCGTGGATGCGCTCACTCGCTTCGTCGCGGTGTTCTAGGCCGACGAGCCGCGCGTCGAGCACCGATCGCCGAGTGCGCATCACGCGCGCCCGAGCTGGCCCGAGCACACTGCCCCGGCTCGGCAAACGCGAAAGGCTCCCCGATCCGAGCGGACGGGGAGCCTTTCGCGTTGCGGTAGGTCGCGTTGCGGTAAGTGTTAGTGCCACATGACGGCGATCACCATGTTGAGCAGCGCGAGGCCGCCGATCGCACCGAACACCCCGGCGCTCACGTTCTGCTTCTTCTTGAAGACGAGCGCGATGACGACGATAGCAATGACCACGACAGTCTTAACGCCGATCTTCGCGTTGTTGACGAAGTCGCCGTTGCCCATGCCGTAGGCCATGCCAACCAGAGCGAGCCCGGTGACGAGCTGCAGCAGCGAGCTGTGCAGAATGGCGCCATTGATCTTTGCTGCGCCCTCTTTCACCTTGGGCATCTGCATCATGACGCCGCCGATGATGCCGGCGAAGCCTGCGATGTGCAGTACGAGCAGTACGTTCTTCAGAATTTCCATGGGTTCGACCTGTCTATGATGCCGAGGGCTTGCGCCCGCGAAATGGATATAAGAAATTAGTGGAAGAAGTGGCGTTCGCCGGTAAAGTACATCGTCACGCCGGCAGCTTCGGCGGCCGCGATGACCTCTTCATCGCGCACAGACCCACCGGGCTGAACGACCGCGCGCACGCCCGCGTCGAGCAGCACCTGCAGGCCGTCTGCAAACGGGAAGAACGCGTCTGAGGCCGCGACCGCACCGTTGGCGCGATCCCCCGCCCTGGTGACTGCGAGGCGGCATGAGTCGACACGGTTGACCTGCCCCATGCCAACGCCGACCGAGGCACCGCCCGAGGTCAGCAGAATGCCGTTCGACTTCACTGCGCGGCACGAACGCCACGCGAACTCGAGCTCGGCGAGCGTCGCTTCGTCTGCCGCGGCACCGGCTGCGAGGGTCCACGACGATGCGGGTGCGAACGAGCGGTCGGCGTCCTGCAGCAAGAATCCACCCGAGACCTGGCGCAGCTCGACCGGGTTCTGCGTGAAGTCGGCCGGCAGCACCAGCAGGCGCACGTTCTTCTTCTTCGTGAGAATCTCGACGGCCTCGGGCTCGAAGCCGGGCGCAACGATCACCTCGGTGAAGATCTCGGCGACGGTAGCAGCCATGCCCGCCGTCACGATGCGGTTCGCAGCGATCACGCCACCGAACGCCGAGACAGGGTCGCAGGCGTGCGCAAGCTCGTGCGCTGCCGCGATGGGATCTGCCGCGCCCTCAGGAGCGACCGCGATACCGCACGGGTTCGCGTGCTTGATGATCGCGACTGCGGGGCGCTCGTGATCGAAGGCCGCACGCACTGCCGCGTCTGCGTCAACGTAGTTGTTGTACGACATCTCCTTGCCGTGCAGCTGGGTTGCCTGGGCGATGCCGGCACCCTCGTTCTCGCTGAACAGCGCGGCGCGCTGGTGGCTGTTCTCGCCATAGCGCAGCACCGACTCGCGCAGGCCGAACACTTCGTAGCCCACGTAGGCCTCGCTCTGCGAGAAGATGGCGTCGACCGACTCGTCGGCCTCGACATCTTCGTCGACGGGCAGCGCACCCCAGGCGCTGTCTTCTTGATCGAGGAACCAGTTCGCGACAGCAGCGTCATACTGTGCGGTGTGCACGAACGCCTCGGTGGCGAGCGAGCGGCGCAGCTCGAGAGTGGTGCCGCCGGCCTGCACCGCGGCAATCACCTCTTCGTAGCGTGCGGGCGACACGACGATTGCCGCGTTCGCGTGATTCTTCGCGGTTGCGCGCACCATGGCGGGGCCACCGATGTCAACGTTCTCGATCACGTCGGCCGCGGGCTTGCCCGCCGCAACGGTCTGCTCGAAGGGATAGAGGTTCACGACGACGAGTTCGAAGGGAGCGAAGCCGAGAGCCGCGAGTTGCTCGCGGTGGTCTGCGAGACGCAGATCTGCGAGCAGCCCCGAGTGCACTGCGGGGTGCAGGGTCTTCACGCGGCCGTCGAGCGCCTCGGCAAAACCAGTGACGTCTGCGACGTCGGTCACGCTGTGCCCGGCGTCGCGAATGGTCTGCGCGGTCGATCCGGTCGACACGATCTCGACGCCGGCTCCAGCGAGGGCTTCGGCGAGCTCGAGCAGGCCGCTCTTGTCGCTCACCGAGATGAGCGCGCGGCGCACCTCGATCTGATCGCGGTGTTCGTAGAGGCTGGGGTCTTGGCTCTGAACTGCCATGCGAGGGCTCCTATTGCTTGTTGCGCTGATTACGCGGGGGTCAGGGGTAGCGCGCCGGTCGCAATGTCGCGCACGGTGTCCACGAGAAGGGGTCGTTCGATCTGCTTGATTCGTTCGTGCAGTTCGTCTTCGCTTTCTTCGGCGAGGATCGACACTGCGCGTTGACGCAAGACCGGACCTGTGTCGACGCCCTCGTCGATGATGTGCACGGTCACCCCCGTCTCGGTGGCGCCTGCGGCGAGCGCGTCGCGCACTGCGTGAGCTCCCGGAAAGAGCGGCAGCAGCGCCGGGTGCGTGTTGATGAGGCGCGGCGAGAACTCGCGCACGAAGCCGCCAGGCAGCACCCGCATGAGACCTGCGCTCACGACGAGATCGGGCGCAAACGTGCGGATCTCGGCGGCAAACGCCTCGCCCCACGCGTCGCGGTTCTCGAAGTCGCGCGGTCGCACCATGAAGGTGTCAATGCCCGCTGCACGGGCATACTCGAGCCCCGCAGCGTCGGTGTCGCTGCCAACGGCGACGACCTTCGCGGGGTAGGTGGGTTCAGCGGCGGCGTCGAGCAACGCTTTGAGGTTGCTTCCACCGCCTGAGATCAAGACCACGACCTTCAGCACCCATACAGTCTACCCGGTCGCGAAGCTTTGAACCGGACGGTGCTAGGCGTACGACTCCGAGGCGAGCAACCACGGCTCGTGCACGCTGTAGTGCGCCGCCTCTTGCGCGGCCCAGCGCTCCCAATATGGCGCAAAGGATTCACCGTCGCGGGCGAGAGCACGCTCCCTCCTGAGGGTTTCATCGCATTCAAGCCAGATCGCGCGCACCTCGGGAGAGGCGGCTTGCGACGCCCAACCCCGTACCGCAACAAGGTTCGCTTGGGTGAGCGCCCCGCAGCCTTCTATGATGAGCGGGCGATCGGGTTCGAGCGCGATCCAACTCGCTGCGAATTCACCTGCGTGCCAGTCGTACGGATGAAACCCGCCCTCGCGCAGCGCGACAACGACCGCGGCGGAGCCCTGTGCAAGACCGTCCCACCCGGGGTAGAGCGAGTCGAGGTGCAGAATCTGTGCGGGCGCACCCGCAGCTCCCAGTTCTTGCGCCAGACCGGCGGCGAAGGTCGTCTTGCCAGAGCCCGAGCGCCCATCGATCAGCACGACGGGGTGGAGTACCTGCCGCGTGCCGGCGTCGTTCACGACACGATCCTGCCGCCGCGCATCTCAAGCACACGATCGGCCACGGTTTCGGCCTCCTGCGGGTCATGCGTCACGAGGATCGCGGTCGTTGCGGTTGCCCGCAGCAGCGTCGCGAGCTCGCCAGCGAGGCGCTCACGCAACTCTCGGTCGAGCGCTGAGAGAGGCTCGTCAAGCAAGAGAAGTCGCGGTCGCGGCGCGAGGGATCGCGCGAGCGCGATGCGCTGGCGCTCACCGCCCGAGAGCTCGGTCACGGCACGCCCACCTGAGCCCGGCAGGCCGACGAGTTCGAGCAGTTTGTCGACCCGCTCGTGACGCTCAGCTTTCGCCAGAACCTTCGAGTTCAGCCCGTAGGCGACGTTCTTTGCCACGTTCATATGCGCAAAGAGTTGCCCATCTTGAAACATCAGCCCGAAGCCTCGCTGGTGCGGAGGCACTGCCGAAAGGTCATGCCCGCCCCAGGCGATGCTGCCAGCGACAAGCGGCTCGAGCCCAGAGATTGCACGAAGCAGGGTCGATTTTCCGCATCCGCTCGGCCCCGTGAGCGCGACGATCTCGCCTCGCGCAACCTCAAAGCTGGCCTCGCTGACGGCGGCGGTCTCGGGCGCAGCACTGCGCCTCCTATCGCCGTCGTAGCGCACGGTGACTCCGCGCACCTCAAGCCCGCTGGCTCCCCCGGCGGGTTTGCCCTCGCCGCTACCACGGGTCTGCTCCATGCGATCCTCGCTCATATCCTTGCCCTCATATTTCTGACGCTACTTCACCGCGCCACCGCTCGGCGAGTAGCATCACCGAAGCGGTGAGCAGCCCCAGCAACACCGCGGCAGCAAGCGCCATTCCGTAGTTCTCTGCTCCCTGCCGGGAAATCAGCTGCGCGACCATCACTGGCAGGGTCTGCGATTCGGGGCGCACGAGAAAGGCGCTCGCACCGAACTCACCGAGCGAGGTCGCGAAGGCGAAGCCGAGCGCCAGGCCGAGCGGACGGGCGAGCACCCGCAGGTCGATCGTGGCGAGTACCCGCAGTGGCGAGGCGCCGAGCATCGCCGCTGCATCGCGTTGTCGCGGGTCGAGGCCCCGCAGCACCGGCAAGAGGGTGCGCACCACGAGCGGCAGCGCGACGAGCGCCTGCGCGACCGGCAGCAGCACGCCCGAGGTGCGCAGGTCGACGCCGATGCCGAGCGGGCGGTGCATCGTGAGCAACAACCCGAAGCCGACGGTGACCGCAGACACCCCGAGCGGCAGCATGACGAATGCGTCGAACGCGTCGATGCCGCTTCTGAGCGCGCGACCCCGCGGCCTGCGCGAAGCAACAAGGGCGACGAGCACGCCGAGCAGCATCGCGATCGCGGTGGCGATCAGCGCGATGCCGAGCGAGAGCACTGTCGCATCGATCACGCTGCCATTGAGGCGAGCCGTGGCAGGGGGCGCGAAGAGGTTCGCGTAGTTCGCCAGCGTGAAATGGCCTTCGCCGTCGCGCAGTGAGCGGGTAACGAGCGCGACGATGGGCAGCGCGTGCAACAGCAGTGCAGTTGCGGCAAAGACGAGGATCGCCGGCAGGTGCGCACGCGACACTCGCATGGCCTGGCCCGCGTCAAAGCGCATCTCGTTCGCCTGCTCAAGGCGACGACGCAGGCGCCCAGATACCGCGAGAACGGCCGCGACGATCGCGAACTGCACGATCGACAGCACAGCGGCCGAGCTGAGGTCGAGATACTGTACCGTGAGCCGGTAGATCTCGGTCTCGATGTTCGAGAAGCGGCGACCACCAAGCACAAGCACGACGCCGAATGAGGTGGCGCAGAAGAGAAACACGAGCGCGGCCGACGATGCGAGTGCGGGGGTGAGCCTCGGCAGCGTGACCGTCGCGAATGCGCGTGCCGGCGATGCGCCCAGCATGCGGGCGGCCTGCTCGGCACGACCGTCGAGCTGTGCCCAGAACCCGCCCACGGTGCGCGCGACCACGGTCACGTTGAAGAAGGCGAGCGCGAGCACAATGATGAGAAAGCTCTGGTCGAGGCTGAGCCAGGCGAGCGGGGCGCCCGGGCCGAGCAGCGCGGTGAACGCGACTCCGACCACCACGGTCGGCAGCACGAACGGGACGGTCGCGAGGCCTCGCAGAAAACTCCGTCCCCGAAAACGCAGGCGATAGAGTACGAACGCGGCAGGCAGACCGAGCGCGAGCGACAGCACAGTGCCGCAGACCGCCTGAGCGAGTGTCTGCCCGAGCACGCGCCAGGTACGGGCGTCTGCAAGCACGGTGCGGAAGGTTTCGAGACCGAGCGATCCTCGCCCCGCTTCGCCTCCCGCACCCGCGCTCCCACCGACCGAGCTCAGCCCAAGCCCAACCGAGAGCAACGACACCACCGGCCAGAGAAAGAACAGCAGCAAAAAGCCGAGGGGCAGCGCGATGGCCGCCCCCCAGCCAATGCGGCCTGGCCAGCGGGGGGCGTTCACCAGCCGGTCGCTTCGCTCCACTCTTTCAGCCAGACGTCGCGCCCCTTGCCGACCTCGGTGGGCGTCAGATCGTTCGGTGCGCTAGGCATCGGAGCGAACTGTTCCCACTCAGCGGGCACGTACCCTTCAGGATCTACTGGGTAGACGTACATCGTGTCGGCAATGGTGTCTTGAAACTCGCGCGAGAGCATGTAGTCGACGACCGCCTGCGCACCCTCGGGGTTCGCGGCCCCTTCAAGCACGCCCGCGTACTCGATCTGCGATGAGCAGGTGTCGAGCAGCGCCTTCGTCGTCGTTGCCGTACCGTCTTCGGTAACCGTCCATGCCGGTGACGAGCTGTACGACAGCACGATCGGGTAAGTACCGTCGCCGCCGCCCTGGGTGAACTGGCCGTTGTAGGCCTCGGTCCACCCCTGCTCGACGCGGGTGTCATTCGCCGCGAGCTTCTTCCAGTAATCCGCGAAGCCCTCCTCTCCGAACTTCGCGATTGTACCGATCAGAAACGAAGCACCGGTAGTCGAGGTTGAGGGGTCGAGGATCACCGAGAGCCCCTTGTACTGCTCGTCGATGAGGTCTTCGTAGCTTGTGGGCTCGGCCACTCCGTGTTCGGCGAACCAGGCCGGGTCGATGTTGATGCAGGTGGCGCTCTGCGTCACGGGTTTCGCGGCGTCCTCGCCCACGATGACCCCGCCGTCAATGAGGCGCGAGAGGTAGACGTTGTCGACGCCGAAGAACGCATCCGCGATGGGCGCGCTCTGCGTGAGAACAAGTTGGCTCGTCAGCTCGCCGCCGTCGCCCGCCGAAACGACCTTCACGTCGTAGCCGGTTGCCTCGCTCGCGGCCTTTGCGAAGTCTTCATTCGGAAACGAGTCGTGCACGACCAGCGTGACCGTGTCGCCACCCTTCGCGCTAACCGCACCGGCGTCTCCGTTTGCGGCGCAGCCGGTGAGCGTGATTGCGAAAGCCGCGGCACACGCGACTCCCGTCATGAACTTGCGTGCAGGCGTAGTCATAGAGTTCCTTCCTCCGCTGGAATTACCCAGATCAGGTTGAACGGTCGAAGCTCGCGCGCTTCATCTCAGCCCGCCGCGTGCGGGCTCCCGTGGATTGCACCGCTAACCCTAGCAGTTTCTCCATGCGTCCGAGCGCGGCAGGTCCCGGCCATACATCCAATTGACGCGGTTGTGGCGGGTGACACCGTTGCGGTGTCGCTGTACGGTACGGCGGTTACTCGCCGCGCCCCAGCTTTGAACGCATGCGCGAACGCCAATCTCGGGCGCCGGGTTCGGTCGCGGGCGCTTCGGGAGCCGCGGCGTCCCATGAGAATGCCTGCAGCAACGGGTCGACGGCCTCGACCGGTTCTGGTTCTGGTTCCGGCTCCGCTTCCGGTTCTGGCTCCGCTTCCGGTTCTAGTTCTGGTTCCGCTTCTGGCTCCGGTCCCAAAACAGCAGCAAGATCAGCATTAACAGCGGGCTCGGCGTCAACAGCGGGCTCAAATATCAGCCTCGGCAGCGGCTCGAGCTCGATCGTGGGTTGTTCGTCGCTCAGCCCGGCCTCTCGCAGTGGCTCGACCGGCACGGTGGCGGCGAGATCCTCTTCGAACTCAAACCGGTCACTGCTCGGAGCGAGAAGCCCCGTTGCATCGTCACCGCGCAGATACTCTTCGTCGTCGCGCAGGCTCGCGGGCACCATGGCGCGCAGGCGCTCGACGTCGAAGCGTCGGGCGAAGACGCCAAGGCTCATACCAAAGGCGAACTCTAGCGCGATCAGCCCGCCCGTCTGCCACCAGCCCGGCCCATTTGTTTCGAGCCTTCCAGGCCCCATTGCACCGCTCGCGAGCACGCAACACAAGCCGACGACAAGGCCCGTGAGTACCGCAGCACACACCGGAACGATGACGGCGACCAGGGGTGAGGCTCGGCGCATCAGCGGACGCCCGCCAGCGAGGCCGCCGAGCACGGTACCGATCGCGACAACGATGACCGGGGCAAGACCGCCAGCCCAACCCCAACTCGGCGGAATTGCACCGAAGAGCGGCAGCACCGGAAGCGGACCGAGCAACGTCTCGAACGGAGTTGCCGAGGTGGCAGCGCCGACGGCGAAGCCCGACCCCGCGAACCATGAAACCGACCAGACCCAGGCGGTGGGCAGAAACAGCAACTGCACAAGAAACAGGGTGAGCACCCCGAAGACGTCAAGCTGCAGGCTCTGACTGAGCGTGATGATGTCGACATAACCGATCACGATCGCCAGTGTGAAGCCGATCGCGCCTAGCGTGAGCAGTGCCGCGAGCGCTGCCGCGACTAGCCGGAACACCTCGGCTGCTCGCTCGGGCAGTGCTGCTGCACCGGTGGGTGCGACGTTCGCGACGGTCTTCTGCAGCAGCCGGACGAACGCCTGCCACCACTCGTGGTCGTCTCGGGCAGCGCGCAGCACGAAACCGAGCAGCATCGCGAGCGCGTACACGGCGGCCGGCACGGCGACCCGTGCCCACTGCGGCCAAGTCGAGTAGCCGGCGACGAGCGCACCGGTGAGGCCGGCGGCAATCGCGAACCCCAAGGTGCCGCCGAGCAGCGCCCAGGCGCCCGTGCCGCCGCGGTTCGCGAAACGTGCGCCGGCCCGCCATGCGAGCAACACGGTGCCGAGCGTGAGGGCGAGCGGTGCGAGCGAGAGCGTCATCGAGAGTTCGGCGGCAGGCAGCCCCATCCCCAGTGCGGCCTGAGGCGACACCGTCAGTTGCATAGGTACGAGGTGAGCCATCTGCCAAAGCGCGGCGATGGCCGAGGTGACTGCCTCAGGCTCTGCGCTGAGGTCAAAGCTGAGCCACCAGACGAGCACCGCGGGTATGCCGATCAGGGCGAACACCGCGAGTGCAACGGCGGCCGCCTCGATCGCGGCAATCACCGCAGTCAGAAGTGCTCTCATCGTGGTGAAGTCTATCGTCGGCATCCGACATAGGCTTGGAGCATGCCCCCGCGTTCACCCTGTGAGGCAGCGCTCGGCGACCTGCTGCACGAGCTACATCCAACGCTGCGCAGGTATTTTTCGGCGATTCCGGATGGTTGCATCGGTGTTGGTGAGGGCGTGCTTGCCGAGTTCGGCGCGCCGCACCGGTGGCTCTGGTCGGTATCGGTGGTCTTACTCCGTCAGATCGTGTTCACAACCTCACTGGGAACTACAGCTAGGGCGCGTCTCCTATATGTGTGAGTGATCTCCCGGCAGACTGGTTCTATGGTTCGTCGGTCGAGATTCACTCAATTCAGTAACGAGCAATGGGAACGGATCGAGCCGTTGCTGCCGTCGAACGAGGGCCGGAAAGGGCGCCCGTTCGGAGAGAACCGGCGCGTGGTCGAGGGCATCATCTACCGGTATCGGACCGGGATTCCGTGGCGGGACCTTCCGGAGCGGTTCGGCCCGTGGCAGACGGTGTGGAAACGACACCGCCGGTACGCAGGCGACGGCACCTGGGATCGGATCTTCGCGCAGATCCTCGCCGAGGCCGATGCCGCGGGCGAGATCGACTGGAACGTATCGGTCGACGCGACGATCAACCGTGCCCACCAGCACGGCACGACGCTGCCGCGCCCGGACCAGGACACAGGGGGCTCTAGCGAATTACAAGAATCTGCCGATCGGAGTGGTCGAGCCTGACGGTCACGGGATCGGCCGGTCTCGTGGCGGACTGACCACGAAGGTGCATTACGCCGTCGATGGGAACGGCAGGCCGCTTGCGGTCGCGGTCACTGGCGGGCAACGCAACGACGGGGCCATGCTCCAGACGGTGCTCGAACAGATCCGCGTGCCCAGGTTGGCCGGTGGCGCTGCACGCACGAGGCCTGACGTCGTGCTCGCTGACCGAGCGTACGCAACTGGTGTGAACCGCGCCTACCTCAGAGGCCGTCGTATCGGCGCGGTCATCCCCGAGAAGACCACCGAGATCAGCTCCCGCAAACGCAAGGGCAGCCGGGGTGGGAGGCCACCGGGGTTCGACGCTGAGGCGTACAAGGGGCGGAACGTGATCGAGCGGGCCTTCAACCTCATGAAGCAGTGGCGAGGCCTCGCTACTCGCTACGACCAACTCGCGGTCACCTACCGGGCAGGAGCCATGATCGCGGCGATCCTGACCTGGCTACGCATATAAGAGACGCGCCCTAGACGCCGCGGCCAGATCGCGAGTTGCTGAGGTTCTTGAGATGCTCGACCTGAGGTAGCTACCAGGCGGCAGCCACCGCACGATGCGCCTCGAACAGCGGCACCGCCGCACCCTCGGGTGCGCGCCCGAAGCCGCACTCGGTCGCCACACCAAACGCGCGCGCAACGTGCGCGCTGGCTGCCTTGAGCCTCCGTTCTGCTCCTTCCGCCACGTCCTCGCGGTGCGCCTGGCCAAGGTAGAGCCCGGTGTCGGGCGAGATCACAAGCTGCTCAAGGGGGGAGCGAAGAATGCCTCGTCGTCGCGTTCGATCGGCACCGGCAGGTGCACCCAGGTCAGTGGGCGCTGCACCTGCCCTGCGACCAGATTCGCGAAACGCGTGATCACGGCCGCATCAGTAGGCTCTGCGAAATGCTTCTCTGCGACATCGCCATAACAGAGCTGCACACCAACCTCGACCGGCCCGGGAACACGATCAATCTGGCGAGCAAGGCGCTCGCTCGTGCCTGCCCACACGTCATCGAACCAGGGATTCGATGGTGCCCCGTAGCCTGCGCCTTCGAGGTGCGCGAACTCGAGCGCCGCATCCCACTGAATCGCGAGCTCATCGTTCGGAATCGCGTCAACGATCTGATGCAACTCTCGAGCGAGCGCCGCCTCATAGACGGGCTCGAACTCGGGGCGATCCTCTTCGCGAACACAACTGCCGACCACGCCCAGCGGGGTGGGCAGCGACACCTGGAAGCGGGTGCCGGGAGGCACCACCCCCTCATGCTTGAGTCGCGAGAACACCTGCCACGACTCGAGCGCGGCCTCGGCATACCCGAGGGGCCTCAGTTCAAGGTCTTCGGCCCGCACACCCTCTTCAATCCGAGCCGGGCGAAAGTCGACGCCACGAACGAGCACCGGTTCGTCGCCCACTCGTCCGATGCCGGGAGTCTGCGCGAGGCGGTGTGGCTGAAACGCAATCCAGTGCCACCGCTCCCCCACCTCCCCATCGGGAATCCGCTTGAGATGCCCGCCGAGCCCTTCGGCTGCGGTGCGAATGGTGGTCTCGGCATCTTCGAAGTTCACGCTACCGACGAGGTGCACGCCGATCACTTGCGGTGCGGCTTAGGGTGCGACGTTGGGTTCGGTCATGGTTCTACTATCGTGCGCCGAGGATCGCCAAGCCCAAAGATGACTCAACGTGACGGGCGGCTACCCGTCAGGGCCACCGTGCTGCGTCGTGGGTGAGCGCGGCTGCGTGCGCGCAGCTTGTAGGGTTACCTGGTGACTCCAGCCCCGACCGTTCTCGCCACCCTTCGTCGCCCGCGCGCGCTCACTACCGAGGTGCTCGCCGGCGTCGTCACCACACTCGCCCTGGTTCCCGAGGTCATCGCGTTCTCGGTCATCGCGGGCGTCGACCCGAAGGTGAGCCTCATCGCCTCAGTGGTGCTGGCCGTCTCGATGTCGTTTCTCGGCGGCCGACCCGCGATGATCACCGCTGCGGCAGGCGCGGTTGCGCTGGTCGTAGCCCCGCTTGTGCGCGAGCACGGAGTCGAGTACCTTCTGCCGACGGTCATTCTCGCGGGCCTCATTCAGATTCTCTTCGGCGTGCTCGGACTTGCACGACTTACCCGCTTCATTCCGCGCTCCGTCATGATCGGCTTTGTGAACGCACTCAGCATTCTGATCTTCGCGGCCCAGGTGCCGCATCTGATCGGCGTGCCCTGGCTCGTCTACCCGCTCTTCGCACTCACTCTGCTCATAGTGCTCGGCCTGTCCCGCCTCACGAAGGCGATCCCGGCACCGCTGGTCGCGATCATCGTGGTCACAATCGTCTCGGTCGTGGCGGGAGTTGCTGTTCCTACAGTCGGCGACCAGGGCTCGGTTGGCGGTGGGCTTCCAGGGATCACTCCCATGCTCGCACCGCTCACACTCGACACGCTCAGCACCATCTGGCCGACCGCACTCAGCGTCGCGTTTGTCGGATTGCTCGAAACCTTGCTCACTGCGAAGCTCGTCGACGAAATGACCTCAACCTCCTCGAACAAGGGGCGCGAATCGTGGGCCCTTGGCATCGCCAACCTGCTCGCCGGCTTTTGGGGCGGCATCGCGGGGTGCGCCATGATCGGGCAAACCGTGGTCAATGTAAAGCTCGGTCGAGCGCGCACCCGCATCTCGACCTTCGTCGCGGGTGTGTTTCTGCTCGCACTCATCACTGTGCTGAGCGACGTGATGGAGCGCATTCCGATGATCGCTCTCGCTGCCGTCATGATGGTCGTCGCAGTATCGACGGTCAACTTTCACAGCGTGCGGCCGTCAACGCTGAAACGCATGCCATTCTCTGAAACCGCTGTGATGATCGTGACCGTCGCAGCGACCGTCACCACCGGCAACCTGGCGATCGGTGTCGGGCTCGGCGTGCTGCTTGCCATGTTGCTGTTCGCGCGACGGGTCGCCCATGTCGTCACCGTCACTCGAACCTTGGAGCCAGAAGGCGACACCGATTCCAACGCCGAGGCCACGTACGCGTGCTACACAATTCACGGCCCGCTCTTCTTCGGCAGTAGCAACGACCTCGTCGAACAGTTCTCATACACCGAAGATCCGGCCCGGGTCGTCATCGACTTTTCAGAGGCGCAGATCTGGGATGCCTCAACCGTCGCCGTGCTCGATTCAATTCGCGAGAAGTACACCGAGCAACACATCGAGGTTGCATTCGTCGGGCTAGATGCGCGTTCGACCGACTTTCACGCGCGCCTGAGCGGCACCTTGAACCCGTAGCCGAGTGAAGCACCGACTCAAGTCGCAGGCGTAGAGAAAAGGATCGGGCGGGGTGCGCTACGCACCCCGCCCGATCCTCGATCCTCGCCACGAAAATCTCGCGACGAGCGCTCTGTTACAGCGCCGCGTAGACCTCGCGCAGCAGCTCTGCGGTCTCGGTCGGCGTCTTGCCGACCTTCACACCAGCGGCCTCGAGTGCTTCCTTCTTGGCCTGAGCGGTACCGGCCGAGCCCGACACGATGGCGCCCGCGTGGCCCATGGTCTTGCCCTCGGGAGCGGTGAAGCCAGCGACGTAGCCAACGACAGGCTTCGTCACGTTCGCCTTGATGAACTCAGCGGCACGCTCCTCGGCGTCGCCACCGATCTCACCGATCATGACGATCGCCTTGGTCTCGGGGTCAGCCTCGAACGCAGCGAGCGCATCGATGTGCGTGGTGCCGATGATCGGGTCACCGCCGATGCCGATTGCGGTCGAGAAGCCCAGATCGCGCAGCTCGTACATCATCTGGTAGGTCAGGGTGCCCGACTTCGAGACGAGGCCGATCGGTCCCTTGCCGGTGATGGTCGCAGGCGTGATCCCGGCGAGCGCCTCGCCGGGGGTGATGATGCCGGGGCAGTTCGGGCCGATGATGCGGGTCTTGTTGCCCGTTGCTTTGGCGTGTGCCCAGAGCTCGGCCGAATCCTTGACCGGAACACCCTCGGTGATGATCACGAGCAGGCCGATGCCTGCGTCGATCGCCTCGATCGCGGCGTCCTTCGTGAAGGCCGGGGGCACGAACGCGACCGACACGTCGGCGCCGGTTGCCGCCATTGCCTCGCCCACGGTCGCGAAGACCGGCAGCTCGACGGTCTCGCCCGCAGCGTTCACGTGCGACACAGTAGTGCCTGCCTTGCGTGCGTTCACGCCGCCGACGATCTGGGTACCGGCCGCGAGCATGCGAGCGGTGTGCTTGGTGCCCTCGCCGCCGGTGATGCCCTGCACGATGACCTTTGAATCCTTGTTCAGGAAGATAGACATAGTTCTAAACTCTCTCTTCGTCTCGTGCGTCTCAGGCGGCTGCGTTGGCCAGCTCGGCGGCCTTGTCGGCGCCCTCGTCCATGGTGGCGGCCTGAATGACCAGCGGGTGCGCTGCCTCGTTCAGAATTGCGCGGCCCTCTTCGACGTTGTTGCCGTCGAGGCGCACCACGAGAGGCTTGTTGGCTGCGTCGCCGAGCTTGGCGAGCGCACCAACGATGCCGTTTGCGACTGCGTCACACGCGGTGATGCCGCCGAAGACGTTCACGAAGACCGACTTGACCTGCGGGTCGCCGAGGATCACATCGAGGCCCGCTGCCATGACCTCTGCAGAGGCGCCGCCTCCAATGTCGAGGAAGTTCGCGGGCTTCACACCACCGTGGTTCTCGCCAGCGTATGCGACGACGTCGAGGGTCGACATGACGAGGCCCGCACCGTTGCCGATGACACCGACCTCTCCGTCGAGCTTCACGTAGTTGAGATCCTGCGCCTTGGCCTTTGCCTCCAGCGGATCCTCAGCCGACTTGTCGGCGAGTGCGTCGTGCTCGGGCTGACGGAACTCGGCGTTCTCGTCGAGCGAGACCTTGCCGTCGAGGGCGATGATGTCGCCTGCGCCGGTGAGCACGAGTGGGTTCACCTCGACGAGAGTCGCGTCTTCACCGACGTACACCTCGTAGAGCTTCACGAACACTGCTGCGACCTTGGCGATGAGCTCTTCAGGGAAGTTCGCAGCGCGTGCGATCTCTTCGGCCTTCGCCGCGTCGATGCCGGTGATGGGGTTGACCTCGATGCGCGCGAGCGCCTCGGGCTTCTCTACCGCGAGCACCTCGATCTCCATGCCGCCCTCGACGCTGCACAGCGAGAGGTACGAGCGGTTTGCCCGGTCGAGCAGCACCGAGAAGTAGAACTCCTGCTTGATGTCGGCGCCTGCGGCAACCATCACGCGCTTTACGGTGTGCCCCTTGATATCGAGGCCGAGGATCGACTGCGCCGCCTCGAATGCCTCGTCGGGGTTCTTCGCGACCTTCACGCCGCCGGCCTTGCCGCGGCCACCGGTCTTCACCTGAGCCTTGACGACGACGACACCGCCGATCTTCTCGGCAGCAGCGCGCACCTCCTCGGGAGTGTCCGCGACGATACCGGCGAGCACCGGCACCCCGTATCGTTCGAAAAGATCTCGTGCCTGGTACTCGTACAGATCCACGTACTGTCCTTTGCCCTTTGCTATTGGTCAGAAATGATCCGAGGCAGAAAAATGTCTCGATGTCGAGATAAGTCGACCAATCGCTAAGTCTACCATTGCAATATCGCCGTGGCGTTGCGTTAGGGGCCGCTACTCGACCTTCTCGATCGGTGCGAGCTTGATAAGCAGTTTGCGCTCCCCCACCGAGTCGAAGACCGCGTGCGCAATGCGCTTCGAGCCCACACCTGTGACAGCGGTGACCCGCCCCTCGCCGTGGTCGTCGTGGCGAATGCGATCGCCGGGCGCAAGCTCGAGGTCACCGTTATCGCGCACGCTCGAGCCGACCATGTTCGGAAACCCGCCGCCCGCCTTCTGCGCCTCTTTCGCCAGACGTTTGCGCTCGCGCCACTGCTCGAGGGCCGACTGCATGCCGCCGCTCGCGGGTTCGCTCACTGCGGCGCTTCCCGACAGGCGGCCGCCGCCCGACCCGAAGCTTACGTTCGAGTCGACCGGTCGACGTGAAGCGCCACCGCGCGATCCGTAGCCGCCAGAACCACCGCTGCCATAACCGCCACCGCGCGGCGCGTTCAGCGCGCGCGATTCCGTGCCGCCACGACCGGTGACCTCCCCGGGAGATTGCCGCCACTCGACAAGCTCATCGGGAATCTCCTGCAAAAAGCGCGAGGGCATCGCCACGTTGATGTCGCCGAAGGTCGACCGCGTGCTCGCGAGCGTCAGGTACAACCGCTCACGGGCACGCGTAATGCCGACATACATGAGCCTGCGCTCTTCGCTGATGCCGCCGACCTCGTCAACCGACATCTGGTGCGGGATCAGGCCCTCTTCGACTCCGGTGAGAAACACCGTGTTGAACTCGAGGCCCTTCGCCGTGTGCAGGGTCATGAGCGAAACGGTGCCGCTCTGGTCGTCGAGATCGTCAGCGGCTGCAACGAGGCTCACCTCGGTGAGAAACTCGAGCAGACCAGCACCAGGGTTGCGCACGTCGAACTCGCGGGCAACTGAGACGAGCTCCTCGAGGTTCTCGGCTCGCGCCTCGTCTTGCGGGTCTCGTTTCGCACGCAGCTTCTCGATCATCTCGGTCTCGTCGAGAATCAGCTTGAGCACGTCTGCGACGGGAGCGGGCTTCTTGCGAGTCTCGTCACCGACGGTCTCGTCGCGCACTTCTCCGGTTGTCGGGTCGTACGTCACATCAGTCGGCCCGCCACCCAGTGCCATGCGCGTCGCGCGCAGCAGCAGTTCGCCAAGCGACTTGATCGCATCGCGCACCTTCGGCCCGAACGGCACCTCATCTGCGCGCAGCATGGCGTCGTGAAACGAGATGCCGTGGGTCTCTTGGAAGAACGCGAGCTGCGCCTCTGCCATCGGCCCGATGCCGCGCTTCGGCACTCCGATCAGCCTCGACCACGCGATGGGGTCGTAGGGGTTCGCGAGGCTCGTGAGATACGACATCGCGTCTTTGATCTCGGCTCGCTCGTAGAACTTCGTGCCGCCGAGCACGCGATACGGGATCGCCCCCCGAATCAGCAGTTCTTCGAGCGCACGGGTCTGCGAGTTGGTGCGATAGAACACGGCGATGTCGCCGTAGGCAACGCCTGCCCGGTGCAGATCTTCGATCTCTTCGGCCACGAACCGAGCTTCGTCATGCTGCGAGTACCCGGTGAAACCAATCAGCTTCGAACCATCACCCGAGGTCGTGAAGAGGTTTTTCTCTTGCCGATCGAAGTTATTGCCGATCACGGCGTTGGCGGCCGAGAGAATGTTCTGAGTCGAGCGATAGTTCTGCTCGAGCTTCACCACTTCGGCGCCCGGAAAGTCGCGTTCGAACTCGACGATGTTGCGAATGTCGGCCCCGCGGAAGGCGTAGATCGACTGGTCGCTATCGCCGACGACCGTGAGCGAGGCCCCGGGAATGCGGCCGCTCGCATCGACCTCGCGGTCGCGCACCGGCGGCACAAGCCGCTTGGCATCTGCCGCGTCGACCCCGCGCGTGAGCTCGCGAATCAGCGAGTACTGCGCGTGGTTCGTGTCTTGGTACTCGTCGACAAGAATGTGCCGAAAGCGCCGCTGATAGATCGCGGCGACGTCGGGGTGCGCCCTGAAGAGGTGCACCGTCTGCCCGATGAGGTCGTCGAAGTCGAACGCGTTGGCGCGCCGCAGCTGCTGCTCGTACTCGTGAAAAATCTCGACGAAGATGCGCTCGCGCGGGTCGCTCTCGTTTGCAGTGGCGCGATAACTCGCGGCGTCTTGCAACTCGTTCTTGAGCCGCGAGATCTTTGCGCTCGTGTTCGCCGGGGTGAACCCGTAGCTATCGGCTTCGCCCTCTTTGATGATGCGTTTGAGCAGCGCCCGCGAGTCAGCCGAGTCATAAATTGTGAAGCCCGAGACGTAGCCGAAGCGCTCGGCCTCGCGCCGCAGAATTCGCACGCATGCCGAGTGGAACGTCGAGATCCACATGCCACCGGCGACTTCGCCGCCCATCAGGTCTTCAACTCGTTCGCGCATCTCTGCAGCAGCCTTATTCGTGAAGGTGATCGCGAGAATTTGGCTGGGCCAGGCCTCTCGGTTGCGAATCAGCTGCGCAATGCGGTGCGTGAGCACGCGGGTCTTGCCTGATCCCGCGCCCGCGACGATCAGAAGCGCCTGCCCGCGCGCCTCGACGGCACGACGCTGCTGCGGGTTCAGCCCAGCAACCAGCGGGTCCTCGCCGGCCGGCTGCCCAAACGGAACCCCCGATGGGTCGAGAAGTACGAAATCATTCATCGTCTCAAGTCTAGGAGCGACCACCGACACCTCGCGCACGACAGAATAGAAGCATGCGTCATTCTGCCCCCGAGACCCCGCCCGCCCGCCCAGAGGTGCTCATCTTCGCAACCGGTGGCACCATCGGCATGCGCGAGACCGAGCGCGGGCTCGCACCCGACCCAGGTTTCGAAGAGGCGCTCGAACAGCTCGTGCAGCGCATCTGCGAACCGCTCGGCATCGATTACCGCATCAACCACCTGAGCCCCGCCATCGACAGCGCGAACGCAGACGCCGAGACGGGGGCGCGAATCGCGCGCGCCGTTCGCGCGAGGGTGCGAACGAAGCGCCCGAGCGGTGTCGTCATCACGCACGGCACCGACACCCTGGCATACACAGGTGCCCGCATTGCCTTCGATCTCGACAGCCTCGGTGTGCCCGTCGTGCTCACGGGCAGCCAACTCGCCCACGGCGCGCCAGACAGCGACGCACCGGCGAACCTCTCGCTTGCGATCCGCGCGGCGGTCAAGGCCAGCGCCGACGCGCCCGCGTGCATCGCGTTCGGCGGCGCGCTGATGCCCGCCATTCGCGCAACCAAAGCACAGGCCGAAGAGCTGCGAGCGTTTCGCGCCGAGCGCAACCTCGGGCCTGAAGCGAGCGGAGTGTCGAAGCAGCTGCTGCACGGTTCAGACCGGCTCACGCCCGCGCGCACGCTCGCGTTTCGTTTCGTGCCGGGTGTCGTGGCCGAGGATCTGCGCGCAGCCGTCGGCGGTAACCCCGATGGGCTCGTGCTCGAATGCTACGGCAGCGGCAATGCCCCGATGGCACGGCCGGGGATGGCTGAGGCGCTGCGCGAGATCTGCGCAAGGATGCCCGTGGTCGCGATCACGCAGTGCGCAACCGGCAGCGTCGATCCGGGTCGATACGCAGTCGGCAGCGAGCTGGCAGACACCGGTGTCATCGCTGGCGGAGACATGACCGTGGAGGCGGCGCTCGCAAAGCTCGCGTTCGCTCTCGACGCCGGGCTCGATGGTGCGCAGCTTCGCGACTTCATGCTGTGCAACATCGTCGGCGAACGCACCCCCTAGCGCTGCAGGACCCGAATTTCCACGTACCGTGTGACACGCTCCGCTTCGTACATTCTGTGCACACAAACGTTCAACTTGTGCGCTGCAGGGCACCGCTCAGCATCTCGGTCAATATGCTGACTGCGTGAAAAACTATGGGTTCGTCTCCCCATTCCGCCTCCGCGCTTTCGGGCTCGGCTCGCTTCTTGCCGTCGGCCTCACGTTGAGTGCCGTACTGCTCAATAGCGGAGCGTCCGTCGCACTCGCAGCGACGCCGACTACCGTGGCGCCGCTCGCTGTCGCACCTGCAAACACCACGGAGATCTGGGTTGATGTCGAGGGCGCCAACGCCAGCGCTTCGATCACACGCCTCTCAGTGCAGCAGGCACCGAACGGTTGGAACGACGCAGCAGCGACGCAGACGCCGTTCGGAGCCTCCGCGGTGTTCCCCGCCCAACCGGGTGCCGTTGATATTCGATTCAGGGCTTCGGCACCGGCTGTCGCAGACATTGCGGTGAGCTATGTCGCCGCGGATGGCACGGTACTCGCTGAGCGAGTGCTGTTGGCAATCTCACTCACGCAGAAGATGGCTGGTGCAGACGGTTGGATCTCGTGGTCGGCGCTCTCCGAGCAGACCGGGGGCGACCCCGACGGCCCAGGCGCAGCGAGTGACCCGCTCGCCAGGTCAGGCTCCGATGGGCCGCTCCTCTCCTTGGCACTCCTTCCCGTGGCGCTGGTCGCGGCCGGCATGGCGCTGCTGTTCGCAGCGCGCAGACGCTCGCGCACTCAGCAGCCGGCCGATCAGCTCGAAGGCGAGGAATAGGCCATGAAGATGCCCGTACTTGCGAAGTTTCGCACCCCGGTGCGCCGCAACCTTACTGCCGCAATCGCGGCAACGGTGATCGGAGCGCTCGTGATCGTGGCGGCGCCCTCGCCCGCGTTCGCGCAGAGCGCTCAGACGCTTGAGAACAAAGACTCGCTGGTGCAGATGCAAGCACCCGGTTTCACGGTGGTACCCGATTCAGTGCCCGCGGTCGAGTCATTGCTCGGCAAGGGATCAGAACTCTCGAACGATCTGACGTCGCGCGTCGCGCTCGGGGCCAGCGCTGCGAACCAGACTTCTGTGCTGGTTCGTGTAACCGCGCTGGCACCGGCCCATGATCAAACCATCGCCACCGGCGAGCAAGCGTCGCCGGTACTGTTCGCGCCCGCGGGGCGCACAGTGTCAACGGTCATCCTGCTGCCGGTTTCGCAGGGTTCGATCTCGCTGTGGTCTGCCGAACCCGGCGCGATCCGGGTAGAACCTCTCGCCTATTTTGGCGGTTCAACCGTTTCCCCTGGCGCCACGCACGCAGTGCAGACGCCGGTGCGCCGCGCCAACACGCAGTCCGGGCTCGCGGGCAACAGCCTGACTCAGAGCCCGCTCTGGTTCGGCCTCATCGGAGAGGGCGGGGTGCCAAGCCGCGATGTGCGAAGCGCCTATGTCACCCTCGACATGACGCTGCAGAAGGCTGGCGGCTTGAGCCTCAGCGATGGCCAAACCTTCGATCTTCCGTCGGGCCGAAGTGTCATCACAACCGTAGTCACTGTGGATGATCGCGGGGGCGTCGCTGCACAGTTGACAGGTGCCGCCGAGGAGGCGCCCCTCACGGCAGACGTGCTCGGGTGGGTAACAGAGGCGCCTTTGGATGCCACCCGCGCCAACCTGGCAGGCAGCTATGTGGCAAATACCAGCACCGAAGATGCGCTGCAGGTAGCGCTGCGCCGCGGAGTCCCGAGCAGCCCCCTTCGACTCACAGATTCCCTGGATAGCGACTACGCGCTCGTGCTGATAAGCGGCACCCCAGCAACTTCAGTGGCCACCACCGTGCAGGCGAGCACGGTGGCGGGGCGTGCCGACGGCGCAGCGGTCGATCCGGTGCTCGGCACGACCCCGCAGCTTGCTCTGGTTCCGGTCTCAGACGCGCTCGGCACCCTTGCCGTACGGCAGGGCAGCGTCGATCTCGCGGTGCTCCCGCTCGGAGGGTTTCTCGGAGACGCGCAACGAGAACGGCACGACAATCCGACGATCTCCGTCACCTCGCACCAGAACAACGCGCACGTAGATATTTCCGACACCGGCTACTTCACGCTCGAAGGTTCCGTATCCCAAGGAGCAAACTCCGTCGATCGGGTCGAACTCAGTGCGGGCGCAGACGGCCGCGAAGACTTCGTGGGCACCGCGCAACTGAGCTACGGCGACGACGCTGTCTCGTGGAGCTTTGACGCAGCCGCCCCAGACGACGGCACATACACATATACCGTGTCGCTCTTCGACCGAGGCGATCGTTCACGCGCCATCGCGACCCAGACAGTCACGCTGCACGTCGACACCGCAGAGGACCACGAACCGGTCGTCACGCCTGAAGCTCGTGTGCTCAATATGGGTACGGACGACTTCACGATCGACCCCGAAGACGAGCGCCGCGCGATCTTCCAGTCAAACCCCGGCCTTTCGCCCGACGAGATACTCGTCGGGGGCGCGGCAAGCGCGACTCCCGAGGGCTTCCTTGGTCGGATCACCGCGATCAACTTCGTGGGTGGAGTGTGGGTCGTCGACACCGTCGAAGCAAAGATCGAAGAACTCATTTTCCAGTCTGATATCGATGAGGTTATCGAGTATGAGAATGGCGAAGGGACCGACGGCAAGCCGGTCATCGTCACGGATGCCGCAGACACGGTTGCCGATCAAACAGAGCTGTTCTCTGGAAGCTACGCGGTAGCCGACGAGGAAGGCAACTACGGCGAAACCACTGAGCTCGACCAGGTCGAGCCCGCGCCGGAAGGCGGCGGCCAAGAGGCCGCCTCGCTGCTCACCGGGAATGCTGTGAATCTCGACCTTGCGGCCGAAGACTTCGACCCGGAGCACCGACCTGACGTCTCGATCGCGTGCACCTCGCTTGCGAACGACCCGCAGGAGCCAAGGGGCGAAGACATCGCCGACGACGGCACGTGGTCGCCACCGCAGCTGCCGCGTGTCAGCGAGGATTGCGGCGGACCGCTTCGAGGCATCAACATCAAACGAACCTGGTCCGTTGGCACCGACGCGACTCTCTTACTGCAGCTGAAGAATGGCAAGCTGCTCGTGCAAGATCAGTCGAAGATGACCGAGGATCAGAAGAAGGCCGAGAAGGAGCGTGCCTTCGGCAATAAGTTCGGTGTGGCGGTGAAGGCCTCTGGAGAAGCCTCCGCTACCCTGACCTTTCAGCTCGATGTGAAGTTCCATTTCACATTCAAGAAGAGCAAGAAGATGATCGAGGTCAAGAACTTCAAGGTGCAGATTGACACCGAGGTGAAAGCCCGGGCTGGCCTCTCGATCTACGCCGAGGTGAACTGGGCGCTCGATCTCACGAAGAAACTCGGTGAAGTGCAACTGCCGAGCGTCACCTTCCTCATCGGCGTTGTGCCCGTCGTGGTGCTGAACGATTTTGAGATCGGCGTCAGTGTGAATGCCGGAATTCGCGCCAAGGCCGACATCCCGGTAATCGGCGTGTCCCGCGAAGACACATTCGGGTTCACCTACAGCACCGCGAAGGGCTTCGAACGCATCAAACACGCCGGCGAGACGAAGTACGCAAACTCGTTCGTGAAGGCACTCGACTCGGACACTAAGGTGACGCTTGCGGGTTGGGTGAGCGTCGGCCCGGAGATCACGTTCAACAGTAGGATCTACAAGTTTGCGGGCCCCGCGATGACGCTTGACGCAGGCGCCGGGGTGCGCGCCGAGTTGAAGATCCCGCTCGACGACACATCGCCCATCACTGCGACCGTCACGCTGTTCCTCGGCTACGGCCTCAACGGAAAGGCGAAACTCACCCTGCTGAGCTGGGAGCTGCTCAACATCACCATTTTCAAGCTTGAGTGGGAGACCGAACTGTGGTCTGGCACTTGGGTGGTCAAGAGCGCGTAGCCTTCATGCACGATGCGGAGGGGTTGGCGCAGGCCTCCCCCTTCGCAGCGGCTCCGAAACCCTAGCTAAGTACCTCGGCGAGCAGATCTGGGTGATCGAGAAACACGCCGTCAAGACCGGTCGAAAGGATCAGCTTCCACTCGTCACGCCAGCCGCCCCGCTCGGCACGCTGCGCGTTTGAGCGAAAGCCGGGAACCAGAAACCCGTTCTCGGGCCGCAGCGTCCACGTGAACACGAGCAATCCCCGGGAATGCGCACGCTCCACGATGTCTTGCGCCCCTACGGCCTTGCCCAGGCTGTTCACCTGCATCAAGTCTCGTTTGGAGAGGCTGATACCGTGCACCCGCCCCATGAGTGAATCCAGGCCGGCGTCAGTGCGATACCACGCGTACTCGTGAGCCGCATCGCCATACATCGAGAGCTGGTCGGGCGGCGATCCTTTGCTCTCCATCAAAAAAATCAGCTGCGCGAGCGCGCCCGCTTCACGCAAGCGATCGAGCGGATCAATCTCGAAGCACTCGATCGTAAGCAGCTCGGGCTTCTGGTTCCAACCGCTCGCCTCGAGGTCGGCCTGCATCAGACCCACGAGATCGTGCCCTTGCTGCCGCAAAAAGTCGACGTGCTTCAGTTCGATCACGAGACCGACGGGCTTCTCATTCGATGCATTCCACTCGTCGACCATGCCGATGAGGTCGCTCAACCGCAGCATGCGCTCGGTGTCGTTGTAGGCTACGTTGTCGGGTCTGAGCTCGGGCACACGCTCTCTGCAGCGGAGCGTCGCCAGCTCGTCCCAGGTGAAGTCTTCAGTGAACCAACCAGTTAGCGCCACCCCGTCGACGACCTTTGTGGTGCGACGGTCTGCGAACTCCACGCGATCTGCAACATCGGTGGTGCCTGAAATCTCATTCTCGTGCCGAATCACAATCACGCCGTCGCGCGAGACGACGAGGTCCGGCTCGACCGCGTCAACGCCCTGCGCAAAGGCGAGCAGGTAGGCGGAAGCAGTGTGCTCTGGGCGATACCCAGAAGCCCCCCGATGACCGATCAGCAGCGGCTTGGGCAGCAAGGTTGACGTCATTTACGCAACTCTAGGGCACACAGGTTTCGATCACGTGAACGGCACCGGGCGAAATCCGAATTCCAGCTCTCGGCGAACCTGTGCGATCCAGCACAGAATCTCAGCCAAATAGCGGGGTCAATCGCTAAGCTAGAGGCACGTACCCGACCCTCGAAGGATCCCGTGCCCCATGAGTAATCCAGCTCTTTCCAATAACCCGGCTTTGAACGGCAAGACCCTCACCGCGGAGGAGTTGAACCGCATCTACGATCAGCCTGCCGCAAACCTGCAGCGCCCTGGCATCGACGGAGCGGCGACCTCCGCCGCAGCGGTCGGCGCTGCCGCGCACACGAACATGGGCCAGCAGCCCCCGGTCGTTGGCAGCGAACAGCCGATGACCTACGAGAACACCATCAGCAAGACGGTGTTCCTCTTCATTCTCGTGGTCGCTGGCGCTGGCGTCGGTTGGTGGATGCCGGCCCTGATGCTGCCCGGCGCCATCGTTGGTCTCGTGCTCGGCCTCGTGAACTCGTTCAAGAAAGAACCGAGCGTGCCCCTCATCATCGGCTACGCCGTGGCACAGGGCCTGTTTCTCGGCGGCTTCTCGATGTTCATGGAGCGGGTCTACCCCGGTATCGTCATGCAGGCCGTGCTCGGCACCATGTCGGTGTTCGCCGTCACCCTGCTGCTATTCCGCAGCGGCAAGGTGCGCACGAGCCCCAAGATGACCAAGATCTTCCTGATCGCGATGGTCGGCTACCTCGTGTTCTCGCTCGTGAACGTTGGCATCATGATCTTCGGTTCGGGCGAGATCGCAAACTCTGCTTGGGGCCTGCGCTCCGGCGTCACGGTAATGGGCATTCCGCTCGGCGTCATCATCGGTGCACTGGCCGTGCTGCTCGCTGCGTACTCGCTCGTGATGGACTTCGAGCTCATCAAGAACGGCGTGCAGAACCGCGTTCCCGAAAAGTGGGCTTGGTCGGCCGCGTTCGGCCTCATGGTCACGCTGATCTGGCTCTACGTCGAGATTCTGCGCATCCTCGCGATTCTGCGCGGCAACTAGTCGCTAGGTCCTCAAAGGATCAAAGCCGGTGGCAAGGCTCACGCCTCGCCACCGGCTTTTCGCATGTCAGGTTGGCGTGGCCCGTACACGGCGTGGCAAGCTAGGCAATCTTCGGCGGCTCGACCGGCGGAAGACCGGCGCCCTGAGGCCGACCGAGGTCCGGCTCAGGCATAGCGTTCGATCTCGCCCAAACAAAGCGCTCCCAAAGCGCGAGCCGCTCGTCGTGTCTTGCGAGGTGTGCCTCGACTCGTCCGAAGGACTCCTTAGTCTCGATGCGAAACTCGACGAGCTCGTCGTGATACCGCTCAAGTTTCGCTTCAAGGGCATCGCTTCGCGCAGCGGCTTTCTGCTCAATAGCGTCACTCCGAGCCGCCGCCTTTGCATCAACAGCGTCAATTCGGGCGATGAGCCTCTGCTCCATGCCATCAGCTTTCTGCTCGATAACGTCACTCCGCGCAGCAGCTCGCGTCTCAACGGCATCACTCCGCGCAGCAGCCTTCGTATCGACAGCGTCGATGCGAGCAGTCAACTTCTCGTCGAGTGCGTCGATTCTGCGACCCAGCTTTCTCGAACTTCCGAGAACCGCAGCGAGAATAGCGAGCACACCGGCGACGAACGCCACGCCCGTGAATACGGCCTCAAGACTCACCTCGATCACCCTTCCATTCTGACAAGAACGACCGATACGACCCACCTTTTCAGGCGAATCGTACCGTGCTGATATCAGCAGAATATGCAGCGAATGAAGCCGAAACCGGGTTACTCACAAAACTCGTGAAAACAAGTTCGAAGCCTCGCCTGTGAGCGACAAGGTGGAAGAGCCCACTCGGCCGCTCACGCGCCCGAGTGCCACACTGTGTTTATTACACTCGCGAGAATAAGAAAAGGGACGCCGCAGCGCCCCTTTTCCTATTCCCACTCGATGGTTCCCGGCGGCTTCGACGTCACGTCGAGCACCACTCGGTTAACCTCGGGCACCTGGTTGGTGATCTTGTTCGAGATGCGAGCCAGCACGTCATAGGGCACACGCGTCCAGTCTGCCGTCATCGCGTCTTCAGACGACACCGGGCGCAGCACGATCGGGTGACCGTAGGTGCGGCCGTCGCCCTGCACTCCGACCGAGCGCACGTCTGCGAGCAATACGACCGGGCACTGCCAGATCGACTCATCGAGACCGGCAGCGGTCAGCTCGGCGCGCGCGATGGCGTCTGCCTCGCGAAGCACGTCGAGGCGCTCACGAGTCACCTCTCCGACGATGCGAATGCCCAGGCCCGGGCCGGGGAACGGCTGGCGGCCAACGATCGCCTCGGGAATGCCGAGCTCTCGGCCGATCGCACGCACCTCGTCCTTGAACAGCGCGCGCAGTGGCTCGATCAGTTCGAAGTCGAGATCGTCGGGCAGGCCGCCGACATTGTGGTGGCTCTTGATGTTCGCGGTGCCGGTTCCTCCGCCCGACTCTACGACATCGGGGTACAGCGTGCCCTGCACGAGAAACTTCACCGATTCGCCCGAGGCGGCGGCCTCAGCGACGAGGTCGCGCTGCACCTGCTCGAACGCGCGAATGAACTCGCGGCCGATAATCTTGCGCTTCTCTTCGGGGTCGGTCACACCCTTGAGGTGGCCGAGAAAGGTGTCTGCGGCGTCAACGGTGATGAGGCGTACGCCTGTCGAGGCAACGTAGTCGCGCTCAACCTGCTCGCGCTCGCCCTTGCGCAGCAAGCCATGATCAACAAACACCGCGGTGAGCTGATCGCCGATCGCCTTGTGCACGAGCGCGGTCGACACCGCAGAGTCGACACCGCCCGAGAGCGCCGAGATGACGCGCGCGTTGCCGACCTGAGCACGGATCGCCTCGACCTGCTCAGCAATCACGTTGCCTGCCGTCCAGTCGGCGGGAATGCCCGCGACGTGGTGCAAGAAGTTCTCGAGCACGCGCTGGCCGTGATCCGAGTGCTTGACCTCGGGGTGCCACTGCACGCCGTAGAGCTTGCGCGCGGGCGAGCCGAACGCCGCAACCGGGGTCACATCGGTGCTGGCATAGACGTCGAAGCCCTCGGGCGCCTCCTGCACGGCGTCGCCGTGGCTCATCCAGACGTTCTGCGTCTCGGGTTGGCCCCCAAGGATCGCGCCGCCGTCGCCGAGCACCTTGGCCTCGACCCCGCCGTATTCGCGATCGCCGGTGTTGCCCACCGTGCCGCCGAGCGTGTGCGCCATGATCTGAAAGCCGTAGCAGATGCCGAGCATGGGCACTCCGAGCTCGAAGACCTCAGGGTCGAACTGCGGGGCGCCCTCTTCGTAGACCGATGAGGGGCCGCCCGACATCACGATGCCGAGCGGGTTCATCTCGCGAACCTCGGCCGCGGTGATCGTGTGCGGCACCAGCTCGGAGTACACGCCTGCCTCGCGCACTCGGCGCGCGATCAGCTGCGCGTACTGCGCGCCGAAATCGACGACGAGCACCGGTCGGTGCGTTGGTGTGGCGTTCATACGTTGCCTTCCGTAATGGATTCGGTCGAGGATCGCTGAGGCTGCGCCTCAGCTGATCCACCGTCGTGGGAGTCGAGAAGTGCGTTCACCTCGCGCGCAGTGCGCACCTCGAGAAAGAACGACATGAGCGGGATCACGCCACCGAGCGCGAGCAGCAAGAATCGCATGAACGACCAGCGCATCGGGCTCCACAGCATGAAGTTCGAGATCAGGTACACGACGTAGAACCAGCCGTGTGCGATCAGAATTGCCTTGAACAGGTCGAAGCCAGCTGGTGCGAAATCGGCCTCAATGCCCTCGGGCGCGAGCGGCTCGAACTTGGCGAAACCGTCGGGCGTGAACAAAAACAGCTGCACCCCGAAGACATACTTCATGACCATCACCGCGCATAGCAGCAACAGCATCACACCGGTGATCACCGAGGTGACCTTGTAGATGCTGAGGGCCCTGCGAATGCGCGGGTAGTCAACGGGCTTGGGCTGCAAAACCATGGTTTCCATTCTATTCTTCGGCGGCGGTGCTCTCGGCCACCGCCAAGAGCTTCAGTTCGTGAATCTTCTCCCAGTCGTCGCGCACAAGTCGGTACCAGAAGAAGATCGCGAAGCCTGCGAACACCACCCACTCGACCGCATAGAACAGGTTGAGCCAGTTGATCGCACCGACGGGCAGCGGCGGCACCGAATCGATCGTTTCGAGGCCGGCATCGATGAGCTGGTCAGCGTTGAGTTCGTCACCGGGATGCATCACAAGAAACCCGGCATATGAACCGCCCTCGAAGGGCTGCCAGAGGTTCACCAGCTGTGACGGCGCCATACTGAGCAGCGAGGCGGAATCTGAGTCCGGGCTCGGCACCACGGGCGCGTCGCCAGGCATGTAGCGCCCCTCGATTGCGAGCTCTTTGCCAGCAAACTGCCGTTCGACTGCCTGTAGAGAGAGCTTCGCCGCTGCCACGTCGGGTGCCCAGCCGATCGCAACGGCAAGGCCACCTGACGGCGATCCTTGCACATCGAAATGGCCGATCACCCAGGCGCCCTCTTTGTCACCATTGCGACGCTGCTCGACGACCATGAAGTCGCCCGCCACGAACGCCCCAGTCGCGCCAAACACGTAGCCTGCACTCTCATCAGTCACGGGTTTGCCGGGAGCCGTGACCTCGTTCAGCGGGCGCACGGTCGCGTCATCGACCGCGCTCTCGTTGTTCAGCGTCACCGCGTGGCTGAGTTGCCACTGCCCAAGCCAGGCGAAACCACCCGCGACGAGCAGCGCCAAGGCCAGTGCGCCGATCCACTTCGGCATGCGCATGACCGCACCGAGAGTAGGGTCTCCGTCGTACGACAGGCGCTCGCGGCGCCTGGACTGTTCAGTCACTCGCCGCGGCCTGCGTTCCGAGCCGGTCGCGCCGCACCCTTCGGCTTCGAGGATCGCGACTTCGCCGCTGCGGGCGATACGCTCGGCTCGGGTGCGCTCAGGCGCACACGATCAGCCGCCTCGTCGTTCAACTGTTGCTGGCTCGCGATTTCGGCCTCAACTCGCGCGAGGTACTTTGCGACCTCATCGTCTCGACGCTGGGCCGACCAGCCGAGCACCCCAGCCATCAGATCGGCGGCGACGGGAGCAGCAGATACCCCGCGATCCCACGCTTCGATCGAGATGCGTGTGCGGCGCGCGAGCACGTCGTCAAGGTGGAGAGCCCCCTCATGGCTGGCCGCGTACACGACCTCGACGCCGAGGTAGTCATCGGCACCAGGCAACGGCTCGGCAAGCTCCGGGCGCTCCTTGACGAGGTCGAGCAGCTCGTTTGCGAGCGAGCCGTAGCGGTGCAGCAGGTGTTCGATGCGGGTCTGGTGCACGTCGAACGCCCGCGCCACGCGCCCGCGGCGGTTCCAGGCGGCCTTGTATCCCTCTGCACCTAGCAGCGGCACCTCGGCCGTGATCGAGGGCGGCACGCGCCCGTCGAGCGCGTCTGCTGCGGCATCGATCGCGTCTTTCGCCATCACCCGATAGGTCGTCCACTTGCCGCCCGCAACCATAACGAGGCCGGGTACCGGCTGCGCGACCAGGTGCTCGCGCGAGAGCTTCGAAGTCTCGTCACTCTCGCCAGCGAGCAAGGGCCGCAGTCCCGCATATACGCCCTCGACATCGTCTCTGGTGAGCGGGGTCTTCAAGACGCGGTTGACGTGTTCGAGCAGGTAGTCGATGTCGGCTGCGGTCGCAGCCGGATGCGCCTTGTCGAGCTCCCAGTCGGTGTCGGTGGTGCCGATGAGCCAGTGCCTGCCCCACGGAATGACAAAGAGCACACTCTTCTCGGTGCGCAGCAGCAACCCGTACTTCGAACGAAAACGGTCGCGCGGCACGACTAGGTGAATGCCTTTCGACGCGCGCACCGAGAACGTGGCCCGCTCCCCCACGAGCGCCTGCAGATCGTTGGTCCATACGCCAGTGGCGTTGACGACCTGCTTCGCGCGAATCTCGAACGTCTCATCGGTCATCAGGTCGCGCGCTGTGACACCGACCACGCGCTCACCGACCTTGAGAAAGCCCTCGACGCGAACGCGGCTTGCCACATGCGCGCCGTACGAAGCGGCCGTGCGGGCGAGCATCGCGACGTAGCGCGCGTCATCGACCTGGGCATCGCTGTAGCTGAGGCCGCCACGAAACGCGTGCGGGCGAAGCCCGGGCGCCTCGCGCACGAGCCGCCTGCGGCTCACGTGCTGGTGCCACGGCACGCCGGGTGCCGTGCCGCCCGTGCGCGCGAACAGGTCGTATAGCATCATGCCAGCACCCACATAGGCGCGCTCGATCACCGGGGTGGTCACTGGGTACAGAAAGCGCACCGGACGCACGAGGTGCGGAGCAAGCTGCTGCAGCAGCAGGCCGCGTTCGATGAGCGCCTCACGCACGAGCCCGAAGTTCATCTGCTCGAGATAGCGAATGCCGCCGTGCACCAGCTTCGATGACCGGCTCGAGGTACCAAACCCCCAGTCGCGAGACTCAACGAGCCCCGTTGACAGGCCTCTGGTCACCGCGTCGAGCGCCGCACCAGTGCCGGTGATGCCGCCGCCGATCACGAGCACGTCGAGTTCGTGCTCGGGATCGCGAAGGGTCTGGAGCGCGGTTTCGCGCTCGCTCGGTCCGAGCTTTGCGGTGGTCATGCGTTCCGTCTCCTCTTGTGGGGGCTTGCTCGCCGGGTGTCGGTCTAACGTTCTGCGTAGACGACGCCGACCCGCTGGAACTCCTTGAGTTCGCTGTAGCCGGTGGTCGCCATGGCTCGGCGCAGGGCGCCGATCAGGTTCGCGCTGCCGTCTGCAATATGCGCGGGGCCTGAGATGATCTCTTCGAGCGGCGCCACGCCGCCGACGTGCACGCGCTTGCCGCGGGGCAGTTCGTCGTGGTGCGCCTCTTGCCCCCAGTGCCAGCCCTTGCCAGGAGCATCGGTGGCGCGCGCGAGCGCCGCGCCGAGCATCACTGCGTCGGCACCGCAGGCCATCGCTTTAATCAGATCGCCCGAGCTACCGAGGCCACCGTCTGCGATCACGTGCACGTAGCGCCCACCCGACTCGTCGAGGTAGTCGGTGCGCGCGCCGGCAACATCAGCAATGGCGCTCGCCATTGGTGCGCGAATGCCGAGGGTAACGCGGGTCGTCGAAGACGCGCCACCGCCGAAGCCGACGAGCACGCCGGCCGCGCCGGTGCGCATGAGGTGCAGCGCCGACTGGTAGGTGGCGGCACCGCCGACGATCACGGGGACGTCGAGTTCGTAGATGAACTGCTTCAGGTTCAACGGTTCGCGGCCGGCAACCGAGACGTGCTCTGCAGACACCGTGTTGCCTCGGATCACGAAGAGATCGACGCCCGCGCCGATCACGGTGTCGCTGAACTCTGCGGTGTGGTGCGGCGAGAGCGCGCCCGCGACGGTCACCCCGGCATCGCGAATCTCGCCGAGGCGGTCGCGGATCAGCTCAGGTTTGATGGGCTCCGAATACAGCTGACGCATGCGCTTCACGGCATCGACATCGTCGCCGAGGCGTGCAAGCTCGTCGAGCACGGGCTGCGGGTCATCGTAGCGAGTCCAGAGCCCCTCGAGGTTGAGCACCCCGAGGCCGCCAAGCTTGCCGAGCGCGATTGCAGTCGCGGGCGACATCACCGAGTCCATGGGGGCGCCGAGCACCGGAATCTCGAACTGGAACGCGTCGATCGACCAGGCTGTCGACACCAGCTCTGGGTCACGCGTGCGTCGGGTCGGAACGATGCCGATCTCGTCGAAAGTGTAGACACGTCTTGCGCGCTTGCCGCGGCCGATCTCGATCTCGTTGCTCACCACCCCAGTCTATCGGCTGGAACGCACAGAAGCTGGGGATCGCCTTTCGGCACTCCCCAGCTTCTGTGCGTACGACATGACTTAGCGCTTGTAGTTCGGCGCCTCGATCACCATCTGCACGTCGTGCGGGTGCGACTCCTTCAGACCGGCAGCGGTGATGCGCACGAACTCGCCGCGCGCCTTCAGCTCTTCGACCGTGTGCGCGCCGACGTACATCATCGACTGGCGCAGGCCACCGGTCAGCTGGTGCGCGACCGAGCGCAGCGGGCCGCGGTAGGCGATCTGCCCCTCGATGCCCTCGGGAATCAGCTTCTCGTCGCTCGAGGCGTCTGCCTGGAAGTAGCGATCCTTCGAGTACGAAGTGCGCTCACCGCGGGTCTGCAACGCGCCGAGCGAACCCATGCCGCGGTAGTTCTTGAACTGCTTGCCGCCCATGAAGACGAGGTCGCCGGGGCTCTCGTCGGTGCCCGCGAACAGCGAACCGATCATGACCGACGATGCGCCGGCGACGAGCGCCTTCGCGATATCGCCCGAGTACTGCAGGCCGCCGTCTGCGATCACCGGCACGCCGGCCGGGGTCGCGGCGCGAGCCGCCTCGTACACGGCGGTGACCTGGGGCACGCCGACGCCAGCGATGACGCGGGTGGTGCAGATCGAGCCGGGGCCAACGCCCACCTTGACCGCGTCGACGCCGGCCTCGACGAGCGCCTTCGCGCCGGCGTAGGTTGCGACGTTGCCGCCGATCACGTCGATGCCCGCGAACGCGGGGTCGCTCTTGAGCTGCTTAATGATGTCGAGCACGCCCTTGCTGTCGCCGTTCGCGGTGTCTACGACGAGCACGTCGACGCCCGCGTCGACGAGCGCGGCTGCACGATCGAGGGCGTCACCGAAGAAGCCCATGGCGGCGCCGACGAGCAGGCGGCCTGCGCCGTCCTTCGCCGCGTTCGGGTACTCCTCTTCTTTGTCAAAGTCTTTCACGGTGATGAGGCCGGTCAGCTTGCCCTGAGCGTCAACGAGCGGCAGTTTCTCGATGCGGTGCTCCTTGAAGAGCTGAGCGGCGGCCTCGCGCGAGATGCCGGGGTGGCCCGTGATGAGGGGCATCGGCTTCATGGCGTCGGCGACGCGCGTGGTCTTGCGATCCTCGATCGAAATAAACCGCATATCGCGGTTCGTGATGATGCCGACCAGCACACCCGACTCATCGACCACGGGCAGGCCGCTCACGCGGTACTCGCCGCAGATCGCGTCGACCTCGGCCACTGTCGCGTTCACCGTCGTGGTCACGGGGTTCGTGATCATGCCGGCCTCGCTGCGCTTGACCCGGTCGACCATCTCAGCCTGATCACTGATCGAGAGGTTGCGGTGGAGAATGCCGATGCCGCCGTTGCGCGCCATCGCGATCGCCATGCGGGTCTCGGTCACCGTGTCCATCGCGGCAGAGATCAGGGGCATGCCGATGCGAATGCGGCGGGTCAGCTGAGTCGAAGTGTCGGCTTCGCTCGGAATCACGTCGGTATGCGCGGGCAGCAGCAGCACATCGTCGTAAGTCAAACCGGTGAAAGCGAACGGATCGCGCTGTTCCATCTTGTGCGCCTCTTCTGAAGGTCGAAGTGAGTTGGTCGGCGAACGGTGCCTCGCACGACCGTGAGTCTTTCGGGATCTCGATTCGGGAAGCCCTGCGTTCAAGTCTAATCGCCGAGCGGGTGAGAATATTCCCGCGCGACGCCGGCCCTGCTAAGCCCCGTGCTGCACAACGATCTGGTCGGTTCCGGGGTGCGGGTCATCTCCCGGGCTCCCCCGGCGCCGCAGCCTCGCGAGCATGTCCCAGATCAGCACGATAAGCGCGACCCAGACAGACAAGAAACCGATCCAACGGGCGGGCGACATCGCCTCGTGAAAGATGAAGTATCCCGTGAGAAAGCCGAGCACGGGGGTGAAGAACTGAATGAACCCCATATAGCTGAGCGGGAGCCTCCGGTTGCCTGCAGCGAAGAGCAGCAGCGGGATCGCGGTCGCCACGCCGCTCAAGAGCAGCGGAATCGTCACCGCAGGGCCGTGGTCGAAGGCTCCGAGGTGTCCGGTGAGCCAAAAGATCAGGCCGAGCTGGCCGAGCGCGATCACGGAGCCGATCACGGTTTCGACTGTCAGCCCCGTCAACGCATCGATGTTCTCGCTCATGTGCTTTCGCACCGCGCCATAGAGCCCGAACGAAAGCGCCAGCCCGAGCGCGATGAACGGAAACTGTCCATACGCGGCGGCACTAATGATCACGCCCACCGCGGCGATGCCGACCGCGAGCCACTGCGCACGGCTCAGCTTCTCCTTGCGCACGAATACGCCGATGAGAATCGTGACGAGCGGGTTGATGAAGTAGCCGAGCGAGGTCTCGAGGATGTGGCCGGTGACGATGCCGAACACGAAGATCTGCCAGTTGGCGTAGAGCAGCACGGTGCAGAGAGCGAACCAGCCGAGCATGCGCGGTGAGCGCAGAATCTGCAGCACCGAGCCCCAGCTGCGAACAGCGGTCACTGCGATCACGCAGAACCCGAGCGCGGTGATCACACGCCAGGGCACCGCCTCGAAGGGGTCGACTGCCGCGAGCAGCATGAAGAAGAGCGGAAAAGCGCCCCAGCAGAGGTATGCGGCAATGCCATAGATAAAACCGAGGCGACGGGTACTCACTCGCCTAGTTTAGTGCTATTGCACAGCCTGCTTCTGCGGCAGAACATAAGAAAAGGGCCGGTGCGAAAGCACCGGCCCTGATCCTTGAAGAAATGCGTTACCGCACGACCACCGCGAGCACGTCGCGAGCCGAGAGCACGAGCAGCTCTTCGCCGCCGTACTTAACCTCGGTTCCGCCGTACTTCGAGTAGATCACGAGATCGCCGACAGCGATGTCGAGCGGCACGCGGTTGCCGTTGTCGTCAATGCGGCCGGGGCCCACTGCGACGACTTCGCCCTCCTGCGGCTTCTCTTTCGCGCTGTCGGGAATGACAAGACCCGAAGCAGTCGTCTGCTCAGCCTCGACCTGCTTAATGACGATGCGATCTTCAAGCGGCTTGATGCTCACCGACACGGTTGACCTCTTTCTGAAGGTGGCTACGAGTATTCGATGCCCGCACGGGCACCCTAGTAAGTGAGTCTATGGCGATACTTGGCACTCTTGCAAGGCGAGTGCCAACGATTTGGGGCGAGGATCGCGGCCAGCGAACACGCGGGCCGTTGGGCCCCAAGCTATACCAGCTTTCGACAGCTGTGAAATACTGGCAACACGCAGTTCATTAGGCCAAACGCCCGCTGACATACAGGAGCGACCATGTCGAATCAGCAAGATCCGAACCTCCAGCCGCAACAGAACTTCACGGGGGCAGCGCCGCAGGTACCCGGCTACACGCCGGCGCCGGGCTACGCGCAGACACCCGGCTACGCGCAGGCACCCTCGGCCGCACCGACCAATACGATGGCAATCGTCTCGATGATTTCTTCGATCATCGGCTGGTTCGCCTTCGGCTCACTCTGCATCGTCGGCGTGATTCTCGGCCACATCAGCCTGAAGCAGCTCAAAACTTCGGGCGAGGGCGGCCGAGGCATGGCGCTGACCGGCCTGATCATGGGTTACATCGGCATCGCAGGCTGGGTCATCGGCTTGATCATCTTCCTCATCGTGCTCGGTATCGCAGGCGCTTCGATCGCCGCAGCAGGCGTCAGCTCAGCATCGTAAGGAGCAGCACCGTGTCATACTCACAGCCCGGCTACCCTCAGCCAGCGGCGGCGCAGCCTCAGATGCAAGCGCAGGTCGCGCCGCCGATGGCACCGCCGACGACGCTCGCCTACACCAACACGTTTGCGCTCGTCTCGATCATCACCGCGTTCATCTCACCGATCGCGGCGATCGTCTTCGGCCATATGGCTCTCGGACAGATCAAGCGCAACGGTGATACAGGGCGCGGCCTCGCACTCACGGGGTTGATCATCGGCTACAGCTACTTCGTGATGATCGCGCTGTTCGTGATCTTCTACATCAGCATGATCGGCATCATGTTCGCGTCGTTCGCCGCGATCGCGAGCGAGGTCAGCAGCAGCGCTGGCAGCACCTACTGAGCCAGGTGACCACAGCTATCGAAGACGCCGGGCTCCCACAGCCAGCCGGGCACGCCACCCCGCCCGGCTGGGAGCCGCTCTTCGCACCTGACGCACAGCAGCGCCTTGCCGCGCTCGAACAGGCACTCGATGCAGGCGAGTCGGCGTTCGCGCTCGGCAGCAGGCTGCGAGCTGAGCAGCTACCCGGTGACGAGGTTGCGGCACTGCTGAACCAAGCCGAGCTGCGCCGCAAAGCTCGGTCGAAGTTCGGCGCCGCAGCATCGGGCATGCTCTTCACGCAGGCCGGCCTCGAGCAGGCGAGCCGAGCGGCGATCTCGCGGCGGCATGCCGAACGCTACGCGCTTGCGGGGCTTCGCACTGTCGCCGACCTCGGCTGCGGAATCGGCAGCGAGTCGATCGCGCTGCTCACTGCGGGTGTCGATGTCATGGCGGTCGAGCTCGATCCGTTCACGGCAAGAGTCGCCGCGCACAATCTCTCCTTGTCCGAACAGAGCGTGGGATCGGCTCACGCCCGGGTGATCGTTGACGATGCGCAGCGCGTCTCGCTCGACGGTGTCGACGGGGCGTTTCTCGACCCAGCGCGCCGCACCGTGGGTCATCGAAACACGAAGCGACTCACGAACCCAGACGACTACTCCCCCTCGCTCGACTTCGCCTTCGGCCTCGCCGAGCGCATGCCGACTGGCGTGAAGCTCGGCCCAGGGTTCGACCGCGAGCTGCTGCCCGACGCGGCCGAGGCGCAGTGGGTCTCGATCGACGGACAACTCGTCGAAACGGGCATCTGGTTTGGAGCGCTCGCGCGCCAGGGCGTCGCCCGCTCTGCGCTCGTGCTGCGCGGCGGCGAGGCGTTCGAACTCTCAGCAGCGTCTGATGCCGAAGACGCCGAGGCTCAAGCGCTTGGCGAGTACCTCTACGAGCCCGACGGCGCGGTGATTCGCGCCCGCCTCATCGGGTTGCTCGCCGAACAGCTCGGCGCTGGCATGGTGAGCGACGGCATCGCCTACCTTACTGCCGACGCCCTCACCCCCACGCCGTTCGCGCAGACCTTTCGAGTGCTCGAGCAGCTGCCGAGCTCTGAGAAGCAGCTGAAACGCGCACTCTCGGCGCGTGGCATCGGCAAGCTCGAGATCAAGAAGCGCGGTGCCGACGTCGACCCGGCAGCGCTGCGCACACGGCTCAAACTCAAGGGCCCGCACTCGGCGACGCTGTTTCTCACCCGCATTGCCGGTAAGCACACGGCGCTGCTCGCCGAGCGAGTCTGACCGCCACGGCCCCACCACCCTCGTGAGCACCGCCGCGGCCCCCACCGGTCTTCGTCGAGTGGATAGGAAACTCGCGAGTGGATGGCTTACTCACGGTGGTTTAGCTACACCTTCGACGACTTCCTATCCACTCGCGAACGAGCTCGGACTATCGCGTCGCGAACGAGCTCGGGCGAACTACCGCGCCTCGACCGCGATCGGATCGCCCACGAAGCGCAGCGTCACCCGCTGCTCGGCGGCGAACTGCTCGCTTGTGCTGTGCTGCACGGTGATCGTCTCGCCGCTCTCGGCTCTCACGACGGTGCGCCGGTGCGCGCCGAAGAATCCGCTCGACACGACCGTCGCGGCGAGCCCGTCGGTGGGCGCCGCAGAACCGACAGCCTCAAGTCGCAGCTGTTCGGGGCGCACGAAGGCCGTCACCGGCACTCCATCACCGGAGGCACTAACACCAGAGACGTTGGCCAGCTCAGACGAGCCAGGCAGCACCGGCAGCTCAGCGCCCGGCACCCGCACGCGATCGCCTGCCAGCACGCCCTCGAGGCGGTTCGACTCGCCGATGAAGCTCGCGACAAACGGCGTCTCAGGGCGGCGATAGAGATCTTCTGGCGCACCGAGCTGTTCGATCACGCCGTCTCGCATCACCGCGACACGATCGGCCACCGCGAGCGCCTCTTCTTGGTCGTGGGTTACGAAGATCGTCGTGATGCCAAGCTCGACCTGGATCGCCTTGATCTCGTCGCGCAGACGCACGCGCACCTTCGCGTCGAGCGCCGACAGCGGTTCATCGAGCAGCAGGGCGCGCGGCCGCGTCACGAGAGCACGTGCGAGCGCGACGCGCTGCTGCTGACCACCAGAAAGCTGATGCGCGTAGCGGTCGGCGGTGTGTCCGAGGCCCACGAGCTCAAGCGCCTCGGCGACCCTGGTCGCGCGCTCGGCCTTGCCGACCTTGCGCATCTCGAGCCCGAAGCCCACGTTCTGCGCGACCGTCATGTGCGGAAACAGCGAGTACGCCTGAAACACCACCGACATGTCGCGCTTGTTCACCGGCACAGGCGATACGTCGTCGCCGCCGACCAGAATGCGCCCGCTCGTCGGCTGCTCGAGGCCCGCAAGGCAGCGCAGCATGGTCGTCTTGCCGCAGCCCGAGGGGCCGAGCAGCGCGACGAACTCGCCGGGCGCAATGCTGAGGTCGATGCCGTGCAGCACGGTCGTGTCACCGTAGGCCTTGGTGACGCCCTCGAAGACGATCGGGGTGCCTTTCTGAGCCGCGCCAGCGGGCGCTGCGTTGCGGGTGTCAGCCATTCGCGCCGACCTCCTTCTGAGTAGGTGAAGCTGGTGTGCCTGTTGCGATCGCAGCGGTCGCGGTCGGTGCCATGGCCGCTGCCGCAGACTTAGGCTGCTTTCGCTGCCCCCGCGGCCGAATCGAGGCGAAGATGAAGAGCAGCGCGAACACGATCACGAGCGAGAGCAGCGAGGTGATCACCGCAGCGTATGGGTCGCTCTTCGAGACCTCGACGAGGGCGACCTGCATGGTGACGCGGTTCAGCAGCGACGACACGGTGAACTCGCCGAGCACGACCGCCGCGGTGATGAGGGTAGCGCTTGTGAGGCCACGCCGCACCCCGGGAACGATCACGCGCAGCAGCACCGTGAGCCAGCTCGCGCCGAGCGAGCGCGCGGCCTCGACGAGCGTCTTCGCGCCCATGCCCTCGAGCTCGGCCACGATCGCACGGTAGGCGAAAGGCAGCACGAGAATGCCGTAGGCCAGCGCGAGCGTCCAGATGTGGCCGCCGAGGGTCTGCACGATGATTCGATAGAGCGGGGCGAGGCCGACGACCAGCACGATCGCGGGGATGGCGATCGGCAGCACGGTCAAGAGTTCGAAGGCGCGGGCGAGCCTCGGAAATTGCAGGTGCACGAGCACGATGGTCGGCAGAAACAGCACCCACACGATGCCGATCGTAATCACCGCGAGCAGCAGCGAGTTGCCGATGCCTTTGACCAGATTGCGGTACATACGCGAGTTCTCGGGGTCGATGAGTGCGGCCCAGTGCTCCAAGCCGTATCCCCCGCCCTGCTGACGCAAGGTGAACTCGAACATCGCGAGCAGCGGCACGAGAAACAGGCCGCAGATCACGATCAGAATGGTGCGGCGCAGCCATGCCGGGGGCTGCCCCGACACTGCTGCTGCAGGCGCCTTGGGCTTTGACACGCTGCTCATCGCTGCCACCTCGCTGCCCGACGCTGCAGCGCAGAGTAGCCGAGCATCACGATGAACATCACGACCAGCATGCCGAGCGCCAGGGCACCGGCGGTGTTTGCGCGCGACGCGCCAGTCTCGGCGATGAGCGCCGAGCGAATCTGCAGCGGTACGATCTGAGCCCCCTGGCTGATGAGCGCCGCGGCGGTCGCGTACGAAGAGAATGCGTTCGCGAAGAGCAGCAGAAGTGCGCCGAGAAATGATGGGGCGAGGATCGGCCCCGCGATGCGTCGCCAATACGTAAAGGCGCCGCCACCCAGCGTGGCAGAGGCCTCGGCCCATTCACGGCGCAACCCCTCCATGGCGGGCAGAAAGACGATGACCATGAGCGGCACCTGAAAGTACAGGTACGGCAGGATGAGGCCGGGCAGCTGGTAGAGCCACACCCCGTCTGCGAAGATGTCGATGCCGAAGCTTTCACGAAGGGTGACCGTGACGAGCCCCTGAATGCCGATCGTGGCGATGAAGGCGAAGGCGAGCATCACGCCGCCGAACTGAGCGAGCACGCTAGATGCCGAGTCGATGGCGCGACGCAAGGCTCCCCCAGGTTTTGCCCCGGTGAGTGCGAAGCTGAGCAGGCCGCCGAGAGTCGCACCGACCCCTGCCGTGAGCGCGCTGATCCAGATCGACGACCAGAACGAGCCGATCACGATCGGGTCGGTGAGCGTCGCGAAGTTGTCGAGGGTGAATTGCCCGTCTGCACCGAAGAAGCCGGTGCCGATCGCGAGCACCGAGGGCACCCCAAGAAATATGAGCACGTAGAGCGCGAACGGCGTGAGGCCGAGCCACTTCATCATTCGTTCTCCGTATCGTGTGTGTTGACGCCATTGTCTCTGGCGAGGCTCTGAGACCTCTGCTTCGAGTATGGCACCGTCGGGCCGCATTCGTGACCGCGCCGGTCACCCCACGTGTGCGGGGCGACCGGCGCGGTCAACGAAGGGCGTGGTTAGCCGATCACCTTGGGCCACTCAGCAGCGAGCAGCGTGTTCGCTGCATCGGTCTGCTCGGTGGTTGCGGTCGCCTGCTCCTCGGGCAGGCCACCGGCCGCCTTGAGAGCCTTTGCGTCGACGGTACCAGCTGCATCCATCGCGGCGAGACGCACGGGGAAGGCGCCTGCCTCGAGGTAGAGGTTCTGTGCAGTGTCGCTGAAGATGAACTCCTGCCACAGGCGTGCCGCAGCCGGGTGCGGGGCGTCCTTGTTAATCGCCTCGTTGTAGTACGACACGTAAGCTGCGCCCGGAAGCACGGCGTTTGCCCAGTCGGGGGTCTCAGCCTGCTGGCCGATGTTGTTGAACGACCAGTCGATGACGACCGGAGTCTCACCCGAGGCGATGGTCGCGGGGGTCGGGTCGACGGTGAGGAAGTTGCCGGCCTTGTTCAGCTCGCCGAAGAAGTCGATGCCGGGCTGGAAGTCGTCGAGCTCGCCGCCGCGCTGCAGCGTCGCCATGCCGATGCCCGCGAATGCGGCGCCGGCCTGGGTCGGATCACCGTTCAGTGCGACCGAACCCTTGTACTTCGCGTCGAGCAGATCATCGAGCGACTTCGGTGCGTCGAACTTCTTCGAGTCGTAGCCGATCGACATGATGCCGGTGTAGTTGTTGACCCAGAGGCCGGTAGCCTCCTTGTTCTCTGCGGGAATGTCGTCCCAGGTCTGCACCTGGTAGGGCGCGAAGTAGTCGGTGCTCTCGAGCGCGACCGCGGTGCCGAGGTCAAACACGTCAGGCGCGGTGTCCTGGCCCTTCAGGTTGTCGGCTGCCTGGATCTCCTCGGCGCTCGACACGTCGGGCGAAGCCGAGTTCACGGTGATGCCGTACTCGTCTTCGAACGCGGCGATGATCTTGCCGTAGTTTGCCCAGTTCTCGGGAAGCGCGATGACGTTGAGCTCGCCCTCTTCTTGAGCGGCCTTCACGAGCGAGTCAAAGCCACCGAAATCTTCGGCGCTCGTTGCGGTCTTAGCATCGAAGTCGCCTGATGCGGCGGGTGCGTCAGCACCCGAGCTGCATGCGGTCAGGCCGAGCATCGCGATGGTTGCCACGGCTCCGACCGTAGCGAGTGAACGACGAATCACGAGTATTCCTCTCAATTACCCACCCGTTCGCACGAACTCGCAAAACATGGAGGTGGGCTCCAACTTTTACAAACTATCACTGCGAGAAACGCACAGACCAGCGGGAGGTGAACGAATGATGACGAGCTGTTATCAAACAGGTGAACGCGCACGGCGGGCCGCGGTCAGATCAGACCACGGCCCGCCGTGCGCGTTGCCACCGATTACCCCGCCGCTTCGGCTGGACGATCCGCGATCTCGTGCTCACCGTCGCCCGCGACGTACCCCGCAATATGGCGCTCATCGACGCCGCTGTATGCCGAGAGCGGGCGAATCAGCGCGTTCGAAGCGATCTGCTCCATCACGTGGGCGGTCCAACCGGTCACCCGTGCCGCAATGAAGAGCGGCGTGAAAGTGAGGGTGTCGAAGCCCATCAGGTTGTAAGCGGGGCCCGAGGGGTAGTCGAGATTCGGGTAGATGCCCTTGCGCGCGACGAACTCGCTCTCGAGCTTCGCGTAGAGCTCGGCCACATCGGGGCGCTCATAGTGCTCGATGAGCGTGTCGAGCGCGGCCTTCATCGTGGGCACTCGCGAATCGCCGCGCTTGTAGACGCGGTGACCAAAGCCCATGATCTTGCGCTTCTCGGCAAGCGCCTTGTCGAGCCATGCCTCGACGTTCGAGGCCTCGCCGATCTCGTTGAAAATGTGCAGCACGGCCTCATTCGCGCCACCGTGCAGCGGGCCCTTGAGCGCGCCGATCGCGCCGACCACCGACGAGTAGAGATCGCTGAGCGTCGACGCGATCACGCGGGCGGTGAAGGTCGAGGCGTTGAACGAGTGCTCCGCATAGAGAATCATCGAGCGGTTGAACGCGTCGATCACCACGGGTTCTGCCTCGACACCGAACGTCATCCAGAGAAAGTTCGCCGCATAGTCGAGGTCGTCGCGCGGTTCGACGAGATCCTCGCCCCGCCTGCGTCGTTGCCCGTACGCAACGATCGCCGGCAGCGCGGCGTATAGACGAATGCTGCGCGCGAGGTTTTGCTCGGGGCTGCCGGCCGCGTCGAGCACTGAGCCGGCACCGGCCGAATCCGAAGCCCCGATGACGCTGACCGCAGTGCGCGCCTCGTCCATCGGGTGCGCGTCGAGCGGCAATAGGTCGATCGCAGCTTTCACGTTCGCGTCGAGCGCGCGGTGCTGGCGCTCCTGGGCTCGCAACTCGGCGAGCTGCTGCTCGTTCGGCAGCTCGCCGTTCCACAGCAGGTACGCGACGGCCTCGAACCGCTGTGTCGCGGCGAGCTCCTGCACCGGGTAGCCCCGATACATGAGCGAGTTGGTCTCGGGGTTCACCTTCGAGATCGCGGTCTCGTCGACCACGACCCCGGCGAGGCCCTTTCTGATTTCGGGATCAGTCATCGTGTGCTCCTACCGTTCGACGTTGAAGGTGTAGATGTTCGAGTCGAAGCCAGCGTAGTCTTCGTAGCTGATCAACTCGTAGAGTTCGGCGCGGTGCTGCATGTTGCCGAGCTGCTTCGTCAGTGCACCGTCTTCGATGAGCGTGTCGAGCGCGCGCTCGGCCGCACCCATCGCGATGCGCAGCAGCGAGACCGGCCAGATCACCATGTTGATGCCGACGCTCTGCAACTGCGAGGTGGTGAACAGTTCGCTCTTGCCGAACTCCGTCATGTTCGCGAGCACAGGCACGTCTACCGCTGCCCGAATCGCCTCGAACTCCTCGAGCGTGCGCATGGCCTCAGGGAAGATTGCGTCGGCACCCGCGTCGACGAGTGTCTTGGCGCGATCCTTTGCTGCTTCGAGCCCCTCGACCGCACGCACATCGGTGCGCGCCATGATCAAGAAATTCGGATCGCGGCGACCCTCGACGGCCGCACGAATGCGGCGCACGGCAATATCGAGGCCGACGACCTCCTTGCCATCGAGGTGGCCGCAGCGCTTCGGGTTGACCTGATCCTCGATGTGCAGGCCCGAAATGCCCGCATTCTCCATCTCTTGCACCGTGCGCGCGGCGCTCATCGGCTCGCCGAAACCGGTATCGGCGTCAATGAGCGTCGGCAGCTCGGTAGTGCGCGCGATCTGGGCACCGCGAGCGGCCACCTCGGTGAGCGTCGTGAGCCCGATGTCTGGCAGACCGAGGTCGGCAGACAGCACCGCGCCCGAGATGTAGACGCCATCGAAGCCTTTGCGCTCGATCAGGCGCGCCGAGAGCGGGTTGAACGCGCCGGGCATGCGAAGCAGCCGTCCGCTCGCAAGATCCTCGCGAAATCGCGCGCGCTTCTGCTCGGCGCTCGACGATGAGTACAGCATCAGAAGAGTCCCTTCGGGCCTGCGGCGAGGTCGATCAGACCCGGTGCAGCAACGATGTTCAGCTCGCGTACCTCGTCGACAGTGAGCTCGGGCAGGCGCTGCACCAGCTCGAGGAAGCGCTCGATCTCTGCGGCCTCGAGCACTGGCTCGGCGAGAATGCGGAACTTGCGAATGTAGTCAGCGCGGACGAACGGGCGCGCGCCGAGCGGGTGCGCGTCGGCTACGGCGATCTCGTCGACGATCTTGGTGCCGTCTGCGAGCTCGATCTCGACGCGGCCGCCGAACGCCTTCTCGTCGGGGTCTTCTGAGTGGTAGCGGCGGGTCCACTCGGCGTCTTCCGCCGTCGTGATCCTGTTCCACAGCTCGACGGTGTCGGCGCGGCCCGCGCGCTCGGGCGCATACGAGTCGACGTGGTGCCAGCCGCCGTCTTGCAGCGCCACCGCGAAGATGTACGGGATCGAGTGATCGAGCGTTTCGCGCGATGCCTTCGGGTCGTACTTCTGCGGGTCGTTCGCGCCCGAGCCGATTACGTAGTGGGTGTGGTGGCTCGTGTGCAGCACGATCGAAGCGACGTTCGTCGGGTCGATGAGCTCAGGGTGCTCGCCGTGCAGCTTGCGGGCGAGGTCGATCCAGGCCTGAGCTTGGTACTCGGCCGAGTGCTCCTTGGTGTAGCTGTCGAGAATCGCCCGTTTTGCCTCGCCCGCTGCTGGCAGCGGCACCTCGTAGCTCGCGTTCGGACCGTCGAGCATCCAGGCGATCACGCCGTCTTCGCCTTCGTAGATAGGGCTCGGCGAGGTCTGCCCGCGCATCGCTCGGTCGACCGCTTCGACAGCCATCTTGCCCGCAAAAGCTGGCGCGTGCGCCTTCCAGGTCGAGATCTCGCCCTTGCGCGACTGGCGCGTCGCGGTGGTGGTGTGCAGGCCCTGGCCGACCGCCTGATAGATGGTCTCGGTGTCGAGCCCGAGCAGCGTGCCGATGCCTGCCGCGGCCGAGGGGCCGATGTGCGCGACGTGATCGATCTTGTGCTTGTGCAGGCAGATCGCGCGCACCAGGTCCATCTGAATCTCGTAGCCAGTCGCGATGGCGCGCACGAGTGCGCGGCCGTCTTCGCCGACGTGCTGCGCTACCGCGAGAATCGGCGGAATGTTGTCGCCCGGGTGCGAGTACTCTGCGGCGAGAAAGGTGTCGTGGTAGTCGAGTTCGCGCACGGCCACGCCGTTCGCCCATGCGGCCCACTCCGGGCTCGTGCGCACGGCCTCATCGTTCGCACCGTTGAGACCGAAGATCGATGCGCCCGCACCGCCGTTTGATACCGGGTGAGAAAGGGCCTGCGCGCGCGCCGAGACGATGGGCCCGCGGTTCAGCGAGGCCGCCGCGACCGAGGCGTTGTCGATGATGCGGTTGATGATCATATCGACGACGTCTGCCTCGACCTCGACCGGGTCGACCGCGACCTCGGCGATCTTCCAGGCGAGCTGCTGCTCGCGCGGCAGCTCTTCTTCACTCTTGTATACGCGTACGTGGTGCTTGACGGTCATTGTGGTCCCTTCGTAAGGTTGGCGTTCGATGTTGCTGTGGTCGCTTCGCCCGCAATAGATGCGAGGATCGACGCAAGTGCGTGATGCAGATGCACGTGTGTGGCGTGTGCCGCGAGCTCGGGGTCGCCGTCGGCGATCGCCCTCGCGATGAGCGCGTGCTCGGCGACGGATGCCCTTAGGCGGACGTGGTTGTCTCGGGCCAGCCTGCGGGCGCGCGCGAGGTGGGTGCGAGTGTTGCGCAGCGCCTGCACGAGGTAGACGTTGTCGACCGCCTCATCGACCGCCGCGTCGAATCGGCGAATGAGCGAGTAGTACTCGTCGGCGGCGAGCGCATCGTTCTCTGGGTGGGCGGCGTCGAATGCAGTCGCGAGCGCCGCAAAGTGCGTGCGGTCGCCACGTACTGCCGCGATCCTCGCCGCAGTCTCTTCAAAGGATCGCCGCGCCTCGAACAGGCGACGAATGTCGTCGGCATCGAAGCCGCTGACCACGAGCACCCTCGGTGACTGCTGGCGCACGAGGCCGTCTGCGACGAGCCTGCCGATGGCCTCGCGCATGGGGGTACGGCTGACCCCGAGGCGAGACGATTGCTCGACCTCGCCGATGACGGTGCCGGGTGCGAGCACGCCGCCCTGGATCTCTTCGAGCAGCGCCGCATAGGCTCGGTCACTCGCGCGCATGGGCACCCCCTCTTCGAATAACGTATACATTAGCTGAGTATTTTGCAAGCATCGTTTATCTCAACTCACCTAACGTATACATTTACGCGCTGTCGCGAGGCCCAGAATCACAACAAGTTGTCAATAGCGTTGACTGCGGCGCGAGGTGTGGAAGGATGGGTTGCCAGCCCGCAGCAAAGGAGCACGCAGTGACAGGCCCTCTCTCCCAGGATCCGATAATTCGCAAACTCGTCGCACAGGCACAAGCGGCCTCGCTCAGCAGAAGGGGTCTGTTCAAGGGGCTCGGCCTCGGAGCCGCAGCGCTCGGTGCCGGCTCACTCGCGGCTTGCTCGGGCTCAAGCGGCCCCGGCGACGGCTCTGCCGGCTCCGTTCGATGGGCGAACTGGACCTACTACCTCGACTACGACGAGGAAACCGGCACCTACCCCTCGCTTGACGCCTTTCAAGAGGCGACGAACATTCGCGTCGAATACTTCGAAGACATCGACGACAACAAGACGTTCATTGCGAAGATCAAGGATCAGCTGAAGCTCGGGCAAGACACCGGTTACGACACCTTCTGTCTCACCGACTCGTCACTCGTGCGGCTGCTCGAGCAGGATCAGTTGATGGAGTTCGACCGCAGCCTGCTGCCGAACGTCGGCGAACAGATGATTCCGCTCGTGCAGAAGGCTTCGTTCGACCTCGATCGCACCTGGTCGATTCCGTACCAGGCTGGGATGACCGGCCTCGTGTACAACACGAAGCTCTACCCGAAGGGCGTGAAGCAGGTCTCCGACCTCTGGGCACCCGACCTCAAGGGCAAGGTGAGCCTGCTCAGCGAGCAAGACGATACCCTCGGCCTGGTCATGCTCGAGCAGGGCGTCGATGTCGAAGGCGACTGGGGCGACGATGAGTTCTTCACCGCGCTTGAGGCGGTTGAGAAGCAGCTCGCATCGGGTCAGGTCTACACCGTGAAGGGCAACTCCTACACACAAGACCTGCAGACCGAGGCGGTCTGGGCGGGCATGGCATGGTCTGGCGACGTCACCATGCTCAACGATGAGGCAGGCGAAGAGATCTGGAAGTTCGTGGTGCCTGACGCGGGCGCCACGCTGTTCATCGACTCGTTCTGCATGCCGACGAGCACCGAGTCTGCGGATCAGGTGCACCAGCTCGTCGACTACTACTACGAGCCCGAGGTAGCGGCGCAGGTCGCGGCGTACGTGCAGTACGTCACCCCGGTTGCGGGTGCGCGTGAAGCCATGGAGCAGATTGATCCCGAGCTCGCCGCGAACCCGCTCATCTTCCCAGACGAAGAGATGTCTTCGCGCGTATTCGATATGCGCACCATCAGCTCTGAAGAGGACAACCGCTACGCGCAGGCCTACCAGAAGGCGCTCGGCAATTAACGGCCCAGGCATTACAAAGTAAAACGGTGGCGGGAGAGCCGAGCTTCCCGCCACCGTTTTGCGTTCGTGCGCTTCGCTTTGCGCTAGGCGCCGAGCAACACTTCGATTGGCCCGCGCGCGAAGTAAATCAAGAAGCCCGCTGAGACGACCCACAGCAGCCAGTGAATCTCGCGCGCCTTACCCGAGCATGCGCGAACGAGCACCCAGGCGATGAAGCCCGCACCGATGCCGTTAGCGATCGAGTAGGTGAAGGGCATGACCGTGACGGTCAAGAACACCGGCAGCGCGACGTCGAAGCGTCCGAGATCGATTCCCTTGATCTGGGTCATCATCATGGCGCCGACGATCACCAGCGCGGCAGCAGCAACCTCGGTCGGCACAATCTTTGCGACCGGGGTGAGGAACATCGCGAGCAGGAAGAGTGCGCCTGTCACGAGGTTCGCAAAACCGGTGCGCGCGCCCTCACCGATACCCGAGCCCGACTCGATGAACACGGTGTTCGATGACGACGAGGTCAGGCCGCCAGCGACCGCGCCAACGCCCTCGACGACGAGCGCCGACTTCAGGCGGGGGAAGTTGCCCTTGTCGTCGGCAAGCTCTGCCTCGCGCGACAGGCCGGTGAAGGTGCCCATAGCGTCGAAGAAGTTCATGAACAGCAGGCTGAACACGAGCATGATGACGCTGATCAGACCCACCTTGCCAAAGTCGAAGCTCACCGCTCCGACGAGACTCAGATCGGGCACGCTGAGGGGGTTACCCTCGAGTGCGGGCACAGTCAGGCCCCAGCCGCCCGGGTTGTCCTGTTTCGACCCGAGGTGCCAGATGGCCTCCGCGATCACCGAGAGCACGGTGCCCGCGACGAGGCCGATCAGCAGGCCGCCGCGCACCTTGCGCGCCACGAGCACGCCGGTCAGAATGAGCGTGATCACGAAGATCACGGTAGGAATGGTTGCAACCGAACCGAAGACGCCGAGGCCAACGGGCGGCGACTGGCTCGCGGTGACGAAGCCCGAGTTCACGAAACCGATGAAGGCGATGAAGAGGCCGATACCCACGGTAATCGCGAGCTTCAGCTCCATTGGCACAGCGTCAAAGATCATGCGGCGCAGGCCGGTAGCAGCGAGAATTACAATGAGCACGCCGTTGATCACGACGAGCGCCATCGCCTCGGGCCAGGTGACCTGGCCCACCACGGTGAATGCGAGGAACGCGTTGATGCCGAGGCCCGCGGCAAACGCGAACGGCAGTCGGCTGACGATGCCGAAAAGGATCGTCATGACGCCGGCGGTGAGCGCCGTAACTGCGCCGACCTGACCGAAGTCGAGCTGATTGCCAGCGACGTCAGTCGTGGTGGTCAGGATAATCGGGTTCAGCACCACGATGTAGGCCATGGTGACAAACGTCACGATGCCGCCGCGCACCTCACGACCAATCGTCGAGCCGCGCTCGGTAATCTCGAAGTAACGATCGATGGCGCCGCGCGGCTGCCCCGATCCCGAATTCGTGTCAGCCTTTGGCTGGGTTTCTGCCACCAACGTCTCCTTCAGTGTGATGAGGCACTCGCTACAGAAACTTACCATTCAGCGAACGCTCAGAAAACTTCCCAGACGCGAGGAAGCCCGCCTCACCAAAGTGAGACGGGCTTCGCTTGAAGTTCGGTACGACCTAGCTCACGCCAAGCAGATCGATCACGAAGATCAGGGTCTTGCCGCCGAGCGGGTGCCCACCTGCCTGACCGTAGGCCTGAGCCGGCGGCACGATCAGTTTGCGTCGACCGCCGACCTTCATGCCGGGGATGCCCGTCTGCCAACCCTGGATCAGCGAGCGCAGCGGAAAGTTGATCGACTCGCCGCGGCTCCAAGAGCTGTCGAACTCTTCACCCGACTCAAATTCAACGCCGAGGTAGTGCACGTCAACAGTCGAGCTCGCCTGAGCCTCGTCGCCGCTGCCCTCGATGACATCGATGATCTGCAGTTCGGTCGGAGCTGGGCCCTCGGGAAACTCGATTTCTGGTTTGGTCAGTGCTGATTCACTCATACTCCCCATTCTGGTCGCTTTTCCACCCCCGCCGCCGAGAGTTCGCTCTGAGAGTATTCGCAGACCCGCCGCCCTACACCGCAGGGCTTTGTTGGGTTTCGATCACGATTCTTCGTTTTGGTAGTGGACTTGCGACGAGCGACTCGTCAAAGTTCTCGGTAGCCTAGTGAAGTGAAGTTTGCGCATGTGACCAGGGCAGAGGACAAGCAGCCGATTCTCGTTGCGGTTCGAGGTGATTTCGCGATCCCCCTCGACACGCTCGACGAGAGCTTCGCCACGTTGCGTCAGCTCATCGAATCGGGCCCCGAAACGCTCGCGAGAGTGCAAGAAAAAGTCGCAGCCCAGCCCGAGGGCTCGGGCGTCGCGCTGGCCGAGGTTGGCTACGCTTCGGCGATCCTCGACCCACCAATCGTGCTCGCCGTCGGACTGAACTATGACGAGCATGCCAGCGAACTGAACCTCGACAACGATTCGGGGCCGGTGCTCTTCTCGCTCTTTCCCAATTCTCTCAACGGCCACGGCGCCGAGGTGCCGCTGCCCCTCGAACTCAGCGAGGAGGTCGATTACGAGGGCGAACTCGGCGTCGTCATCGGCCGCGCCGCAAAGAACGTCACTCCCGAAGAGGCGCTCGACTACGTGTTCGGCTACACGGTTGTCAACGACATCACCGCACGCAACATCCAGTTCGCGGAGCCCCAGTGGTCGAGGTGCAAGTCGTTCGATGGTTTCTCGCCAGTGGGCCCAGTCGTCGTGACCGCCGACGAGATTCCCGACCCGCAGGCGCTCGGGCTCACGACCGACGTCGACGGGCTGCGGGTGCAAGACTCGACCACCGAATACATGATTCGCTCGGTCGCGCAGCTCATCTCGAGCATCTCGCAATCGCTCACTCTGCTGCCTGGCACGCTCATCTCGACGGGTTCTCCCGGTGGCGCAGGCCGATCACGCAAACCCCCGCTGTACCTCATGCCCGGCACTGAGGTGACCGTCACGATCGAGGGTATCGGCGCGCTCACCAACCACTGCGTCAAGGCGTAAGCGGCTCAGGGCTGCCGCACTCTCGCGGGCGCTCGAAACCGCCACCGCAGACAGCAAGAGGGGCAACCGGCCATTCGGCCAGGTTGCCCCTCTTGCTGTCTAGAGCCTTAGTCGTCGCTCAGACCAGCGAGCCTTGCGGGCTGCAGAATCTCTGCAAGCTGAGCCTCGTCGAGCAGGCCGGCCGAGATCACGAGGTCTGAAACCTTCTCGTTCGTGGCGAGCGCCTCTTTCGCGAGCTTCGCAGCGGAAGCGTAACCGATTACCGGAGCGAGCGCCGTGATCACGGTCACCGAGCGCGAGACCATGTCATCGAGGCGATCTTCGTTCGCGGTGATGCCGTCGACGCAGTTGACGCGCAGGGTCGTGCAGGCGCGCTCGAGCCACGTGATCGACTGGAACAGTGAGTGCGCGATGATCGGCTCAAAAGCGTTCAACTGCAGCTGACCGGCCTCGACCGCCATCGACACGGTAACGTCTGCGCCCGCGACCGAGTAGGCCACCTGCGAGACAGCCTCGGGAATCACGGGGTTGACCTTGCCAGGCATGATCGACGAGCCTGCCTGGCGCGCCGGCAGATTGATCTCACCAAAGCCTGCCTGGGGGCCCGACGACAGCAGGCGCAGGTCGTTCGAGATCTTCGAAAGCTTGAGCGCGCTGCGCTTGAGCGCACCCGAGAACGTGATGAAGACGCCGGTGTCGCTGGTCGACTCGATCAGGTCACCTGCGCCCACGATCTCGAGCCCGGTGATGTCGCGCAGGTGGCGAACCACCGACTCACGGTAGCCCTTCGGAGCGTTAATGCCGGTGCCAATCGCGGTAGCACCCATGTTGACCTCGCCCAGCAGCGCAACGGTCTCGCGCAGGCGGTCGATGTCTTCGCGCAGGGTCACGGCAAATGCGTTGAACTCCTGGCCGAGGGTCATCGGCACCGCGTCTTGCAGCTGAGTGCGGCCGACCTTGATGATGTGCGAGAACTCCTTGCCCTTCGCCTCGAATGCGTTGGCAAGCAGCGCCAGCTCTTCGAGCAGCGTGGTGATCGAGAACGCGAGAGCGATCTTGATCGCGGTCGGGTAGGTGTCGTTAGTCGACTGGCTGCGGTTCGTGTGATCGTTCGGGTTGATGAAGTCGTAGTCGCCCTTGCGGTGCCCGGCGAGCTCGAGCGCGCGGTTCGTGATGACCTCGTTCGCGTTCATGTTGGTCGAGGTACCTGCGCCGCCCTGCACGACGCCGACCACGAACTGGTCGAGCAGCATACCCGTCTTGATCTCTTCGCATGCGCGGTCGATCAGGGTCGCGCGCTGCTCGTCGAGCGCACCGATCTCGAGGTTGGCGCGGGCTGCTGCCTGCTTGACGCAAGCAAAGGCACGCACAAAGTCGGGGTAGACCGAGATCGGTCGGCGTGCGATCGGAAAATTCTCGTGCGCCCTGGCGGTGTGCACCCCCCAATAGGCTGATGCCGGAATCTCGAGGCTGCCGATTGAATCGGTCTCGGTGCGGGTTTGGGCGGACAGAAAATCACTCACGTGTATCGGCTCCGTTTTCGAAGTTAACCAGCGAGTAGCCCCGCTGCAGTACCGCCCTTAAGCTTACCCGTCTTCGTCGGCTTTCGAAGGCATATCGTCGCGCTCCAGCGGCTCAGATTCGATGATCGATATCGGGCCGGTGAGGCCCTCGGTCAGCGCCCCGCTTTGGGGTGCGGAGTTGGCTTCTGAAAGGATCACCGGCTCACGTCGCAGCACCGAGAGCGGCGCGGTCAGCGTTTCGATTTGGGCTCGAGGATCATCACCGGCCCCTGGCCTGCCAGCGTGTGTGACGGTGAGGTGCCCGCGGGCGCCAATGTGCACGCGCAATTGGCGCTCAACGAGCAGCCACCCGATGCCGATCGCGAAGGCGACGAAACCGGAGAGTGCGGCAACGCCGAGGCCCCAGCGCGCACCGAACGCGTCTGAAATCGCACCGACGATCGGAGCACCGAGCGGGGTGCCGCCCATGAGGACCGCGAAATAGAGCGAGAGCACCCTGCCTCGCACGGCTGGGTCGGTGGTCGTCTGCACGAAGGCGTTCGCGGTCGAGAGCAGGGTCGCCGTGCAGAAGCCGAGCAGCACGAGCGTCGCGGCAAAAGCCCAGAAGCTCGGCATGAGTGCGCTCACGAGGCTCGCGGCGCCGAAACCGCCCGCTGCGAGCACGACAACCCGGAACCTCGCAGCAGGCCGCTTCGCAACGAGCAGTGCTCCCGCGAGTGAACCGATCGCGAGAATGGATGAAAGCAGCCCGTACTCCCCCGCACCACGGCCGAACTCGACCGCCATGGTCGATGAGAACACTGGAAAGTTCATGCCGAACGCGCCGATCACGAACACGATGAGAAAAATAACAACAAGATCGTGCCGTCTGATCACGTAGCGAAAGCCCGCCACGAGTTGGTTGCCCTGCGATTCGCGCCCGCTCACTTCGCGCGGCGCTCTCGGAATGCGAATGGCGGCGAGCGCGACGAGCATTGCGATGAACGAGACCGAGTTCAACACGAACACCCAACCCGAGCCGACGAGCGCGATGAGCACGCCCGCCACTGCCGGGCCGATAAGCCGCGCCGAATTGAACGAGGCGGAATTGAGCGCGACCGCGTTCGAAAGCTGGTCGACACCGACGAGATCCGAGACGAACGCCTGACGTGCCGGGGTGTCGAAGGCATTCACGACGCCGAGCGCGAGCGCGAAGGCGTAGAGGTGCCAGAGTTCTGCAATGCCGAGCACAAGCAGCAGGCCGAGCCCGAACGCGAGCAGCATGAGCAGCGACTGAGTCACCAACAGCACCTTGCGCCGATCGAAGCGATCGGCGACCGCGCCGCTGAACGGCACGAGCAGCAGCTGCGGCCCGAACTGCAGCGCCATTGTCACGCCGACCGCGACCGCGTTCGTGTCGCTGAGCTCGGTGAGCACCACCCAGTTCTGGGCCGTTGCCTGCATCCAGGCTCCGACATTTGATATCAGCGCTCCGATAAACCAGATGCGGTAGTTTCGCACGTTCAGGGATCGGAACATTGATGACACGTTGTGGGCAGCCTCCTTGAATTGCTACCTCTACCATACGCCTCTGCGCAGGCGTGTCAGCTACCAGCGCAACGGACGCCGACTAGAACTGGATGCGCGGCGGCTCGGAGATTGCAGCCACGTTGTCGACCTCGAAGAAGTCGCGGGCTTCGAAGCCGAACATCCTCGCGAAGAGGTTGTTCGGAAAGAGCTGCAGCTTTGTGTTGTACTCGCGCACACCACCGTTGAAGAAGCGGCGCGAGGCCTGGATCTTGTTCTCGGTGTCGACAAGCTCAGACTGCAATTGCAAGAAGTTCTGGCTGGCCTGCAGCTGCGGGTAGGCTTCTGCCACTGCGAAGATGCTCTTCAGCGCCTGCTGCATGTGCCCCTCTGCCAGGGTGGCCTCAGCAGGGGACTGGGCCGAGATCGTCTCGGCGCGCGCCTGAGTGACCGCTTCGAACACGCTCTTCTCGTGCGCAGCGTATCCCTTGACCGATTCGACGAGGTTGGGAATGAGGTCGGCGCGACGCTTCAGCTGAACGGTGATGTCGCTCCAGGCTTCGTCGACTCGAACGCGCAGCGAGATCAGCGAGTTATAGGTGATCCACACGTAGATCGCGAGCACCACGATGACGCCGAGAATGATGAGTGTCGTAACGAGCCCAGACATGCTCGAATCCTATCGATCGAGGTAGCGAGAACGCTGTGAGAGCACAGCGTTCTCGACGCAATGAGTTACTCCCCGAGCACTCGATCGAGGTAAGGGTTCGCGAAGACGCGGTCCGGGTCGAGCCGGTTTCGCACCGCAAGAAACTCGTCGAACTTCGGGTACGTCGAGCGCAGCGACTCTGCGTTGCGCGTGTGCATCTTGCCCCAGTGCGGCCGACCGTCGTGCGCTTTCAGCACGGCCTCGGCCTCCCTGAAATATTCGTGGTCAGGATCGCGCCAGTAGCGGTGCACCGCAACGTAGCCGCTCTCGCGCCCGTGCGCGGTCGAAAGCAGCAGCTGGTCGGCGGCGGCGGCCCGCACCTCGACCGGGAACGAGATTCGATAGCCCTTGCGGTCGATCATCTCGCGCAGTTCACGCAGCGCGGTTGGCACCGCCTCGAACGGTAGTGCGTACTCCATCTCGCGAAAACGCACGCGCCGGTTCGTCACGAACACGCGGTGCGAGATGTCGGTGTAGTCGCGACTGCTCGAAATCGACTCGATCGCGCGATTGATGCTAGGCGTGGTGACGGGCACGAGCCGCTCGAAGCCGACGACCGCACCGAGCATCGCGTTGTTCACGACCTCCTCGTCGACGAAGCGCGAGACTTTGCCGAGCGGCTCCGCCCCAGCGTCGATTGGCAGACGGGTGTTCGTCTTGGTGCGCGTGCTCTCGGTGTGCGGAAACCAGTAGAACTCGAAGTGGTCGGCTTCCCGGTTCAGGTGTTCATAGTTTTCGAGCACCTCTTCGAAGGGCGCTGGCGCTTCGACGGCGCGCAACAGAAACCGAGGCACGCACTGGATGGTCACGGTCAGCAGCACCCCGAGGGCGCCGAGGCCGAGCGCGACGGCCGGCAGCAGTTCGGCGTTTCGATCCTCGTCGATATCAATAATCTCGCCGGTGCCGGTGACGAGCGTGGCGCCGACAATGCGGGTCGACAACCCGCCGATGCCGATGCCGGTGCCGTGCGTGCCGGTTGAAGTCGCTCCCGTGACGGTCTGGCGATCGATGTCGCCCATGTTCTCGAGCGCGAGACCGAGCGGGTCGAGAATCGACGACAACTCCCAGAGGTGCGTACCCGCCCAGAGCGTGACGCGGCCGCGTTCGAGATCGACATCGACGAGGCCGCGCAACGACTCCATGCTGAGGCGCACGCCGTCGGTTGCCCCGATCGCCGTGAAGCTGTGCGAGGCGCCGATGGGCTTCACCGTGTGCCCGGTCTCGCGGGCGCGCTGCACTGCAAGCACTACCTGGTCGATGGTGCGCGGAGCTATTTCGAGTACGGGGCGCGACTTCTCTGTGTGTGCCCAGTTGCGCCATTCCGCGGTCATAGAAAGCATTTCCCTTCGCCTCGGTAGCTCATTATCGGTTCGAGGGCAGAGGATCCCCCGCTGCCCGGCGAACCGAGCTGCACGGGAACCACCTCGTTCGCGTGCTCCATGATCTCGCCAGACTTCGTGTGCCGCAGCCAGACGCGGTCTCCGATCGAGAGCTGGCGTGCCGCCTTGCCGCTCAACGGGGTCTGCACCTCGCCAGCACCCTCGCGCGGGGCGTATGAGAGGCCCGCGGGGTGCACGACCTGGGGCAGGCGGTCTTGCCCCGCGACGCCCGAGGCGATCCAGCCGCCACCGAGCAGCGTGGCGGTGTCTCGATTCGGACGGCGCACCACGTCGAGCGCAAATGCAACGGCGGGAGCCGGCGTGAACGCGCGGTAGTTATCGAAGAGGTGTGGCCCGAAGAGCCCGCTGCCGACGGCAACCTCGGTAATCGCATCTTCGGCGACGGTGCGCTCGATTGAGCCGGTGCCGCCACCGTTCACGAACTCGAGGGGGCGCAGCGCTTGCACCGCTGAGATCGCCTCGGCCCGACGGTCGGCGAGCTCGGCCGCGCTCTTGTGCTGAATCGCGCGCATGAGTGCCCCCTTCGCCGGGTCGCCGATCGGCTCGTCGCCGACACCCGCAATCTGCGCCTCATACGACATGATGCCGACAAGCTCGAACCTCCGCCGCTGCAGCACGCGCTCCGCGAGCCGCCGCAGCTGCGCAGGTTCGTGCACGGGCGACCGCAACGCGCCGATACTGCCGAGCAGCCTCGTGTTCCACGAGGCGTCGAAGTCGAGGCAGACGCGAATCGGGGCGCGGCTCGCGGGCGGTGCGACTCTGTCGATGAGCTCGAGCTGGTCCACGCTATCGATCATGACGGCGATGCGGCTTGCCGCCCGCTCGTCTGCGGCGAGCGCGGCAAGCGCTGCACGGTCGGCGGTGGGATAGGCGACGACGATGTCATCGATCGTTTCGCTCAGCCAGAGCGCCTCGGCCAGCGTGTAGGCGAGCACTCCCTGATAGCCGGGAAGCGCGAGCACGGCGTCGAGCACACCGCGCACCCTGATCGACTTCGAGGCGACACGAACGGGTTTGCCTTTCGCGCGGCGAAGTATGTCGTGGGCGTTGTGCGCCAGCGCTTCAACGCCCAGTGCGACGACCGGTGCGCTCAGATGCTGTGTTGCCGCGGTGAGACGCTGCCAGTATTGGTCCGGTTGAAGCCAGGGCTGCCTACCTGCTGCGCTCAGCAGCTCCGTCGCTGCCAGATCAATGGTCATATTCGCAGTCTATCGACAGCCCTGACCCGCTCTCTCAAGTTGGTCCCCACAGGGATTCGAACCCCACGAAGCAACGCTTCGCGCCGAGATCGCGCAGCGGTTCGGCGCCGAGAGTACTTCCAGGGTCAGTCCCCCAACAGGGATTCGAACCCCGCGAAGCAACGCTTCGCGCCGCAAGGCCCGTCTCGTTCAAGAACTTGGTCCCCCAACAGGGATTCGAACCCTGACTGTATCGATTTTAAGTCGACTGCCTCTGCCGATTGGGCTATTGGGGGCTGTTGCGCTTAGGCATCCTCAAGCTTAGCGGCAGAAAAGTAGTGAGCCCCGGGCGGGGCAGCGCTCGGGGCTCACTGTATGTGGTGCATCCTACGTCGGGCAGAACGTAAGGATCCACGGTCTATGGCGGTTAGGCGCTGAGGCGGCTCCGCAGTGCGCTGAGTTCAGCTTCGAGCGCCCGTGGCAGGCGGTCTCCGAACTTAGCGAAGAATTCTTCGGTGAGGTCGCACTCGGCAAGCCACGAAGTCGCATCGATTGCGAAGAGCTCGTCGAGCTCGGCTTCAACCGTCTCGATGCCGCTGAGGTTCAGTTCGCCCGCGGCGGGAACGGTGCCGATCGCGGTCTCACGGCCGGTGTGCTCGCCCTCGACGCTGCGAATGATCCAGTCGATCACGCGCGAGTTGTCGCCGAAGCCGGGCCACAGGAAGCGGCCGTCGGCGCCCTTGCGGAACCAGTTCACCTGGAAGATCTTCGGGGCCTTGTCGCCGAGCTTCTCACCCATCTCGAGCCAGTGGCCCCAGTAGTCGGCCATGTTGTAGCCACAGAAGGGCAGCATCGCGAAGGGATCTCGGCGAAGCTCGCCGACGGTGCCCTCCTGGGCCGCCGTCTTCTCAGAAGAGATCGTGGCGCCGACGAACACACCGTGCTGCCATGAGAGCGACTGCGCGACAAGAGGAATGTTGGTCGCACGGCGACCTCCGAAAAGGATCGCATCGAGCGGCACGCCGTCTTGCTCGAACCAGTCGTCTGCGAGCGTCGGTGTCTGCTGAATCGGCACGGTGAAGCGCGAGTTCGGGTGCGCGGCGGGGCGGCCCGATTCTGGCGTCCATTCGTTACCCTGCCAGTCGATCAGGTGCGCGGGCACCGAGTCGGTCTTGCCCTCCCACCACACATCACCCTCGTCGGTGAGTGCGACGTTGGTGTAGATGGTGTTGCCCCAGAGGGTCTCCATCGCAACCGGGTTGGTCGACTCGCCAGTGCCGGGCGCGACGCCGAAGAAGCCTGCTTCGGGGTTGATCGCGTAGAGGCGGCCGTCACGACCGGGGCGCAGCCAAGCGATGTCATCGCCGATGGTCTCGACCTTCCAGCCCGGGATGGTGGGCTGCAGCATCGCGAGGTTGGTCTTGCCGCATGCCGAGGGGAACGCCGCCGACAAGTGGTAGGCCTTGCCCGACTCGGTGTTGGTGAGCTTCAGCAGCAGCATGTGCTCTGCGAGCCAGCCCTCGTTCTTGCCCATGACGCTGGCGATGCGCAGCGCGAAGCACTTCTTCGAGAGCAGCGCGTTTCCGCCGTAACCCGAACCGTACGACCAGACTTCGAGGGTCTCAGGAAAGTGCGTGATGTACTTCAGGTCGTTGCACGGCCACGCGACGTCTTCGACGCCGTCGACCAGCGGTGCGCCGACCGAGTGCACGGTGCGCACCCACTCGCTGCCGGGGGTGATGCCGTCGAGTGCGGCCTGACCCATGCGGGTCATGATGCGCATGTTGAGCACGGCGTAGGGCGAGTCGGTGATCTCGATACCGAGCTGAGTGATGGCGCCGCCGACTGGGCCCATCGAGAACGGCACGACGTACATGGTGCGCCCGCGCATGCTGCCCTCGAAGAGCGGCATGAGCTCTGCCTTCATCTCGGCAGGGGCGCGCCAGTTATTCGTGGGGCCTGCGTCTGCCTCGTTCTCGCTGCAGATGAAGGTGCGATCCTCGACCCTGGCAACGTCTGCCGGGTGCGAACGCGCGAGAAAGCTGCCGGGTCGCAGATCCTTGTTGAGCGCGATCAGGGTGCCCGCCTCAACCATCTCAGAGGTGATGCGATTCCACTCGTCTTGCGAACCATTGCACCACACGACCGCTGCGGGCTGCGTGAGTTCGGCCACCTCGGTGACCCACTGCAGCACCTCTGGGTTCGAGGTGGTCGCGCCTTCGGTCACGAGTTCCGAGATCGGAGCTGAAGTATCAAGAGTCGATGCACTGCCCATGCGTTCGCTTCTCCTTAGTAAAAAGTGGGATTACCACTATTCTCGGTGAACATCAGGTGGCCATTATGCAAATTTGACTTGTAAAGAATCTGGATTCTTGCCATATAGTCAATATATGAGCCCCACGTCATGGCAGGCAGCCTCGGAAGATTCTGTGCACAAGATGCTGCTCGGCAAGCGCATCAGACACTTTCGCACCCAGGCCGGTCTCACTCTCGATGCCCTCGGCGAACGCGTCGGCGTGGTCGGCAGCCAGCTCTCGCTCATCGAGAACGGCAGGCGCGAGCCGAGGCTGTCCCTGTTGCAGGCCATTGCGCGCGAGCTCAACGTCGATCCGGCAGAACTGCTGCGCCAAGAAGCGCCCGATGCGCGCAGCGCCATGGAGCTCGAGCTCGAGCGGGCGCAGCACTCCCCCGCTTATCTGCAGTTGAAGCTGCCGCACGTGCGCACGCCGAAAACGCTGAGCGACGAGGCACTCGAGTCGCTCATCGGGCTGCACCGCGAGCTCGCCCGCAGGTCGCTGGCAGCCGCGGCAACGCCGGAGGAGGCGCGCCGTGCCAACACCGCGATTCGGCTCAAGATGCGCGAGCTAGGCAATTATCTGCCCGAAATCGAGCGCGTCGCAGAAGATCTCATGCGCAGCGTCGGCCACACCACAACGAGCGCCGTGACGCACCGTGATGTTGCCGTGCTCGCCGAGAAGCTGGGCTTCACGCTGATCTTCGTCGACGACCTGCCCTCGAACACGCGAAGCATCACCGATATCGAGAATGGGCGCATCTACCTGCCGCCCGCCTCGATCCCCGGAGGGCACGGGCTGCGCTCGCTCGCGCTGCAAGCGATGGCGCACCGGGTACTGGGGCACGAAAAGCCGGCGAGCTACGCCGAGTTTCTCGAGCAGCGCCTGCAGATCAACTACTTCGCGGCTGCGTGCCTGCTGCCAGAGGCCCGCACGGTCGAGTTTCTAAGCGCGGCAAAGAAAGAACGCAATCTCGCGATCGAGGATCTGCGCGACGCGTTCGGAGTAACCCACGAGGCAGCGGCGCACCGCTTCACCAACCTCGCATCGGAGCACCTCGGCCTGAACGTGCACCACTATCGCCTAGACGCCGCGGGCGTGATCGTGCGCGGATACGAGAACGACGGACTCCCCCTCCCCTCAGACTCGACCGGGGCCATCGAGGGCCAGGTGGTGTGCCGCAAATGGGCGGGCCGCACCGCCTTCGACCGCACCAACCGCACGAGCGAGTTCTACCAGTACACAGACACGCCCGACGGCACCTATTGGTCGACCGTGCAGATCGGCGACATCACGCAGGGCGCGTTCTCGATCGCGTGTGGCGTGCCCTTCGATGACGCCAAGTGGTTTCGGGGTCGAGACACGACGGCTCGCACACACTCGACGTGCCCTGACCCGGCCTGCTGCCAGACTCCCGGCGAAGATCTGCTCGCGCGTTGGCAGGGCAAAGCGTGGCCGAGTGCGCGTATGCACGCGCACGTGCTATCGCCCCTTCCGACCGGCACGTTTCCGGGCGTAGATGACACCGAGATGTACGAGTTTCTCTCGGCGCATGCGCCCGAAGGCGAGAGCAACTAGTCGCTGGCAACGCTATTGCCGAGACGAATGCTGGGCTCACTGACCGATCCCCGATAGCGCCCATGCGCGACGTGGTTGTAAGCACGAACCACTCGAGAACTAGTGCCCTGGCACAAGTTCAACTCGAACGCGATTCTTGTCGGGTGGCTCGTATTCCCTCTCCAGCAGCGGCCCTCGTCGGCAGCCGCATTCGAGAGCGCCGCCTCGAGCTCGAGATGACCCAGGATCAGCTCGCGTACGCATGCGAAATCGACCCGTCGAACCTGCGAGCCTACGAAAACGGTCGCGGCCTTCCGAACGTGTACACCGTGGTGCGCATCTCGGCCGCGCTCATGCTTGAGCGGCCGGGCGACCTGCTCGATGGCCTGACGGCCGAGCTATTCACACCTCACAGCAAGTAGCTCAGCTTTCGCTTGCCTGTTTCTAGGCATCGAAAAGGATCGCGGCCGCCGCCGAACCTCGATCCCGCTTTGCCGCGAACCCGACTCGGCCCGACACTTGTCGATACCCCACAGATTTACCTGAAATCTTTGGATCGCGCGGCGTCTCATTAGGTCCGTGAATGTCGGGGGTCACCGCTTGAATGTGGTCATGAACCTTTTCGACGAGCTGCAGGCCCGGCTAGACGCCCTCAGGGGTCTCTTTCCGACGCTCGAAGCTGCCGACGAAATCAGTTCAGCAGTCGCTCTGCTGAACGATGAGACGCTCTGCGATCTCACCGACCTGGTCGCGCACACCATGCGCGTCTATCAGCAGTTCTCGCTCGCGAGCAGCGGTGCGATCGGCGCGCGTTCAACGCGAGCCGCCGGCCACAGGGGGCTCGCGCAGTCGCGCGGGTTTCGCAGCCCTGCGGCACTGATCCAGCGGCTCACCGGTGTCAGTCGCCACACCGCGATGCAGCACATTCGAGTCGGTGAGTCACTGCAAGAGACCGCGAGCGGTGCTGGGTTTAATTCAGCGGGCTCCGTGCCGGGAGACGCTTCGGGCCTGGGCCCAGAGCCTATAGACGAGGCATCGACCGCGGCCACGCCTGCAACACCCTGGTTCTCGCCCCTCACCACCGCACTCCGCGAGTGTCGACTTTCACCCGAGCAGCACGATGCGATTCGACGTGGGATCGGCGAACCGCCCGTCGCCGCCACTGAGCGTGACGCTCCCTCAGTTGCGGCCCTCAATCCAACCACCGACGCGCAGGCGTCACCCGAGGTCGTCATGGCCTGGCGGCTCGCCACCGAGCAACTCGTCGAGTACGCTGCCGAGGTTCCTGTCGAAGAGCTTGCAAAACAGGCGCGTGCGGTGCGCGATCTGCTCGATCCAGAGGGCGCGACCGCAAGATACCTCGCGAGGCACGAGGCGCGCGCGTTCACGATGTGGACCGACAGAGACGGCCTCACCCACGGCAGGTTCGTGTTCGATGACGAATCAGCTGAGTGGATCCGCGGCATAGTGAACACCGCGCTGCGCCCGCGCCGGGGCGGGCCACGCTTCGTCACCGCCCAAGAACAGGCGCGCGCGGATGCGCTGCGGCAAGACCCGCGCACCAACGAACAGTTAGCACACGATCTGCTCGTCGACGTGCTGAAGGCAGGGTCGATTGCCGATGCCGCGGCCGTGTTCGGGGTGCGCCAGGCAGGCATCAAGATCGTGCAGGTCGTCACCCGTGACGACTCCCTCGCGGGCGAGACCGTGGCCGCGACCTACCTGCAAGAAGGCGGCGCGATCGTGCCCGAAGGCGTCGGTTCACAGCACCGGTGCAACACGAGCGAGCAGCACCTCGTCGTCGACGAGCACGGCGACCCGCTCAACGTGGGGCGTGAACAGCGCCTCTTCACTGCGCGGCAACGGGTCGCGCTGGCCGCTCGAGACGGCGGCTGTCGCTGGGTCGGGTGCGACCGGCCCGCGTCGTACTGCGAAGCACACCACATCGATCAGTGGCATGCCGACCAGGGTCGCACCGACGTCGACCGCGGTGTTCTGCTCTGCCGTTTCCACCACATGCAGTTGCACAATGGCGGGTGGAGCATCAGCCGCGAGGGGCGTGGTCCGTTTCTGCTCCACGCACCTCCGAGAACGGGGCCCCCGCCGGCCGAGATTGCGAGCGGGCCGCCGCTGGACGACACTGCGAGCGGGGCGCCGCCCATCGACATGGCAAGCGGGCCACCGCCCACTGGCCTAGCGAGCGGGGCGCCGCTGGGTCTCGAGAGGAGCGCCGAACCGGTCGAACTGCGGCCGCCCGTGTCACTCAGATATGCGTGGCAGAGCGCCACGCCACCCGCGAAAACGTTTCGAGTAGCGGCGTGAGAGTCAACATGACCATGTAACGAGGCCACTGAGAACGAGGGCGCGGGCGCTGACCGAGTGAGGGGTTTCGGATCGTGCGCATGGCCGGGCCTGGCGGGAGCGAGCGCAGCTCGCGGATGGATCTGCGCGCGATTCGAAACCCCGTGCTCGGTTCGTTGTCACGGCGTGCCGCGCATCTCGACAAGCTCGATGAGCGGCCTTGGCTCCGGCCGACCTGGACCGGGTGACCGACCTTGGGGCAGTTACGTCACGAGCGCGGGGTTCCGGACCGTGCGCATGGCCGGGCCTGGCGGGAGCGAGCGCAGCTCGCGGATGGATCTGCGCGCGATTCGAAACCCCGCGCTCGCCCCGCAGCTACGCCGTGATCTTCTCGAGTACGAGCGGGCCACCGGTTTGAGCGGCACCACCCTCTTCAATCTCCCACGCACCCTCGACGGCCTCAAGCGCACGCTCGAAGCGCGCCGCATCATCGGCCGAGAGCGTGAACAACGGGTCTCCCGCGCGCACCGTGTCTCCCGGCTTCGCGTGCAGATCGATGCCCGCCGCGAAGATCACCGGATCCTCGGCACGGGCGCGACCCGCCCCGAGGCGCCACGCACCGATGCCGAACGGCAGAGCCTCAAGGCGGGTCAGCACGCCCGTCGACGACGCAACCACGGTGTGCGTCTCGCGCGCCACGGGCAGCGGCGCATCGGGGTCGCCGTCTTGCGCCGAGATCATGCGTCGCCAGGCATCCATTGCACGCCCGTCGTCGAGCGCAGCCTCAACATCAGCATCGGGCTGACCCGCGAGCGCCAGCATCTCGCGCGCAAGCGCAACGGTGAGCTCGCGCACATCCGAGGGGCCGCCACCGGCGAGAATCTCGACCGACTCGCGCACCTCGTTCGCGTTGCCGATCGCAAGGCCGAGCGGCACGTTCATGTTCGTAAGCAGCGCCGTCGTCGCGACGCCGGAGTCATTGCCGAGCGCGACCATGGTGCGTGCGAGCTCTCGCGCATTTTCGACGTCTTGCATGAAGGCACCCGAACCGAACTTCACATCGAGCACGAGCGCGTCGGTGCCCTCGGCGATCTTCTTCGACATGATGCTCGAGGCGATCAGCGGAATCGTGTCGACCGTACCCGTCACGTCGCGCAGCGCATACAGCTTCTTGTCCGCAGGAGCGAGCCCACTGCCGGCCGCGCAGATCACCGCGCCCACATCGCCCGCCATCTGTGCGAACATCTCTTCGTTCGTAAGCGACGCCCGCCAGCCTGCGATCGACTCGAGTTTGTCGAGGGTGCCGCCCGTGTGACCGAGCCCGCGCCCCGAGAGCTGCGGCACGGCAACCCCGAAGGCTGCGACCAGCGGCGCCAGGGGCAGCGTGATCTTGTCACCCACACCGCCGGTGGAGTGCTTGTCGACCGTGCGCTTGCCGAGGTTCGCGAAGCTCATGCGCTCGCCCGAGGCGATCATCGCGTCGGTCATCACTCGAATCTCGTCGCGCTGCATGCCGCGCTGAAACACCGCCATCGCGAACGACGCCATCTGCGCGTCGCTCACGTATCCGCGCGTGTAAGCATCGATAAGCCACCGCAACGCGGCCTCGGGCACGACTCCCCCGTCGCGCTTGATACGAATGACGTCTACTGCGTCGAACGGCTCAACACTCATGCTTCTTCAGTTCCTTAGTTGTTTCGCGAGGCGACGGCCGCAAGATCGCGAGGGCCGAAGGCATCGGGCAGCACTTCATCGATCGTGCGCAGTCCAGAGACGGTATCGAGGATCATGCCCTCCGCCGAGTGTTCGTAGAGCAGTTGGCGACAGCGCCCGCACGGCATGATGGTCTCGGCGTTGCCGTTCACGCACACGAAGGCGACGAGTTTGCCGCCACCGCCCATGCACAGCTCGGCGACCATCGCGCACTCGGCGCACAGGGTCACCCCGTACGAGGCGTTCTCGATGTTGCAGCCGCTCACGATGCGGCCGTCGTCTACAAGCGCCGCGGCGCCCACAGGGTACTGCGAGTAAGGAACGTAGGCGTGATCCAACGCAGCGATAGCCGCCTGCCTAATCGATACCCAATCGATCTGCTGATTCGACATACTGCCTCCGCTACGACTTGATGTACGGCTTGCCCGCGGCAGCCGGCCCGCGCGACCGACCAACCAACCCCGCCACCGCAAAGATGGTCACAACGTACGGCAGCATCAGCATGAACTGGCTCGGCACTGGCGAGCCGATCACCGAGAGCACGCCCTGCAGGTTGGTCGCGAAGCCGAAGAGCAGCGCGGCGAGCGTCGCCTTGATTGGATCCCACTTGCCGAAGATCACCGCAGCCAGCGCGATGAAGCCCGCGCCGGCGGTCATCTCGCGGTTGAACGACGGAACCGAGGCGAGCGTGAAGAACGCGCCGCCCAGGCCTGCGATCGCACCGGCGAGTATCAGGTTGAGGTACCTGGTGCGTGCCACCTTGATACCGACGGTGTCGGCAGCCTGCGGATGCTCGCCGACCGCGCGAAGACGCAGTCCCCAGCGGGTGCGGTACATCGCGAACCAGACGAGAAAGACCACGACATACATGACGTAGACGATGATGGTCTGTCGAAACAGCACCGGCCCGAGCAACGGGATCTCGCTGAGGCCAGGGATCGCGAACGCTTTGAACGGCTGCGGCGAGTTCAGCAGCGACGAGTTCGGAGCGAGCACCTTTGAGAAGAGGAAGGTCGTGACGCCGACGACGAGCACGTTCAGCACCACACCGACGATCACCTGATCGACGAAGTAGGTGATCGCGAAGACGCCGAGCACGAGCGAGACGAGCACTGACGCGACCATTGCCGCGAGAACGCCGGCGGTACCCGCGATGGCTACTGCCATCCCCTCCGAGATATCCACGTTCTGCAGCGCGCCGTTGTAAATCACCGACGCAACGACAGCGGCAGAGAATGCACCAGCGAGCAGCTGGGCCTCGATCGCGATGTTCACGACGCCAACGCGCTCGCCGATCACTCCACCGAGCGCGCCGAAGATCAGGGGCGTTGCGAGAGCAAGCGCACCGCCGAGCAGGCCCACCATCGGGATCGTGCCGCCCGCGGCAGCCCACGAGAGAAACCCGACCAGCAGCACGGCGACGTACACGATCGTGAGCCAGAGCGGATGCGGCCGCCCCTGCGAGGCGAGGAATGCGGAGAACGCGGCGCACAGCAGCAGCAGCATAGCGGCAAGCCAGGCGGTCGCCGTTGCTGGAACAACGAGGTCGGGCAGCGCGAAGAGCTCGTGCCCCGCGCTCAGGCGAAACGTTGTCGCGCCCTCTCGCGGGCCGAACAGCGGCAGCAGGGTGAAGAGCGCTGCGAAGATGCCGAAAATAATCGGCGCCTTCCACGACTTCACCGCGACACGGCGCAGGTCTTCGCTCACCGGGTGATCCGAGGGAATAGCGGTCACGGCGCTCATGCCGACACCTCCTTCTTCTGGCGACGCTGTTGTCGAGCCTTGCGCTCAGGGTCGGGCAGCCCGAACATTGCGCGCACGAGTGGCGGGGCCGCGATGAACAGCACGATGAGCGACTGCACGACGAGCACGATCTCGACGGGCACGCCCTGCGAAGCCTGCATTGCGAAGCCACCGGCCTTGAACGCACCGAAGAGCAGGCCCGCCGCCAAGATGCCGAGCGGTGACGACCGGCCGAGCAGCGCAACCGTGATCGCGTCAAAGCCGATTCCCGCGTCGATGTCGCCACCGAACCCCGAGGTCACGGTGCCCTGCACCTGGCTCACGCCTGCGATACCCACGAGCGCACCCGCGATGACCATCGCGACGAAGTAGGTGCGACCGACGTTAATGCCGGCGACCTTCGCGGCGCTCGGGTTGAGGCCGACGGCGCGGAAGCGGAAGCCGAGGCTCGACCGTTCGAGCAGCCACCACGAGAAGGCGACGGCCACGAGCGCGAGCAGCAGGCCGATGTGCAGCTTGAACTGCGGGCCGAGCAGCTGCGGCATAATGGCTGACTCCGCCATCGGAGCGGTCTTCGGGTTCTTCGAACCGGGCGCCTGCAGCACACCCTGGGTGGCAAGCATCCACGCGAGCAGGTATGCGGCGATGTGGTTGAGCATGATCGTCACGATCACCTCGTGCGCACCGGTTTTGGCTTTCAAGAAACCAGCGATGCCCGCCCAGATCGCTGCGGCAGCCATGCCTGCAATGATGCCGACGATCATGTGCAGCGGCCAGGGCATCGACATCGTCGTGCCGACCCAGCCCGCTGCAGCGGCGGCCATCAGAATCTGACCCTGACCACCGATGTTGAACATGCCAGCGCGAAACGCGAGGCCAACGCCAAGACCAGCCGCAATCAGTGGCGTCGCGAATTTCAGGGTTTCGGTGAGGGGGCGAATTCCCTTCACGAAGGTATCTGCGGTGAAGTTGTAGATCGAACCTTTAAAGAGCGCAACGTACGCGCCCGACACGGCATCCCAGATCGCCGCAATCGTATCTCCGGGCCTCGAGAAGAAATAGCCAGCCGATTCTTGCACGTCTTTGTCGGTGAAGGCGATCATGATCGAACCGACGATAATCGCGGCAAGCACCGCGAACACCGAGATGATCGCGTTGCCCGTCGTAATCGCGGTGAACGCCTTTCGCCAGCGCGAGGGCTTCGGCTGCTCGCTCGGTGCCGCCTCGGGCATCACGTTTTGTGTCGCAGTCACGCTTGCGCCCCCTCGTTCTGAGTGTGCTCACTCGGCACTTCGTCAGTCACTCCCGCCATCATCAGGCCAAGCTTGTCACGCGAGGTGTTGCCTGGCACGATGCCGACCACCTTGCCGCGATACATCACCATGATGCGGTCTGCCAGTGCGGTGACTTCGTCGAGCTCGGTCGAGATCACGATGACCGGCACCCCCGAGTCACGCGTCTCAATCACACGCTGGTGAATGAACTCGATCGAACCCACGTCGACGCCTCGGGTGGGCTGCGCAGCCACGAAGAGCTGCAACTCACGGCTCAGCTCGCGCGCGATTACGACCTTTTGCTGGTTGCCACCCGACAAGCTCCCGGCAGCCTGCTGCCACCCTTGGGTACGAATGTCGAACTCAGCGATCTTGCCTTTCGCGAATTCGCTCAGCGCGCCGAGCTGCAGTGTGCCGGCCTTGACGAACGGCTCGCCGTGCGAGCGATCCAGCATCATGTTCTCTGCGACGCTGAACTCTTTCACGAGTCCGTCGACGCTGCGGTCTTCAGGAACAAATCCGACGCCCTCGTCAAGAATGTCGCGCACAGTGCGCCCGACGAGCTCGGTGCCGTTCAGCTTCACGCTGCCCTGCACGGCCGTCTGCACGCCGACGATCGCCTCGGTCAGCTCGGTCTGGCCGTTACCCTGCACGCCCGCGATCGCGAGCACCTCGCCGCGCTTCACATCAAAGGTGACGTCGTCGACGAGCACGAGCCCCGACGGGTCGGTGACCGTGAGGTGCTCAACTACGAGAGCCTCGTCGCCGAGCTGCGGCGGGTTCTTCTGCACGGTCAGCTCGACTGCGCGCCCCACCATCAGTGATGCAAGTTCTTCGTTGCTGGCAGTGGGCGAAGCCTCGCCGACAACCTTGCCGAGGCGAATGACGGTGATGCGGTCGGCAACCTCGCGCACCTCGCGCAGCTTGTGCGTGATGAACACGATCGAGGTGCCGCTGTCACGCAGCTGGCGCATGGTGGCCATGAGCTCGTCGGTCTCTTGCGGGGTCAGCACGGCGGTCGGCTCATCGAATACGAGCACCTTTGCGTCGCGCGAGAGCGCCTTAATAATCTCGACCCGCTGCTGCACCCCGACGGGCAGGTCTTCTACGATCGCGTCGGGATCAACGTGAAACCCGAAGCGATCTGAAATCTCTTTGACGCGCTTTCGCGCTGCCGCGAGGTCGAGCACGCCGCCCGCCTTCGTCGACTCGTTGCCGAGCATCACGTTCTCGGCAACGGTGAACACCGGGATCAGCATGAAGTGCTGATGCACCATGCCAACACCCGCGGCCATGGCGTCGCCCGGCCCCTCGAAGTGCTGCACACGGTCGTCGAGCAGGATCTCGCCCTCATCGGCGCGGTACAGCCCGTACAGCACGTTCATGAGGGTCGACTTGCCTGCGCCGTTTTCGCCGAGCAGACAGTGGATCTCACCTGGCTCGACGGTGAGGTCGATGTGATCGTTGGCGGTGAATGCGCCGAAGCGCTTCGTAATGCCTCGAAGTTCAAGCTTCATGTGCTCGATCCTAGCGGTGGTGTGATGAACGGTGCGCTTCTGGCGCAACGATCTGACGGTCCTTACGAAAAGCGAGGGAGCGACCGGCATGCACCGATCGCTCCCTCGGAATCTCGAGCGTTAGCTCAGGTACGACTTGACGGTCACCTTGCCGTCAATGATCTCCTGCTTCAGCGCGTCAACTTCCTCGACAAGCGCCGCATCGACCTTGCCCTCGAAGTTGTGGAGGGGTGCGATGCCCACGCCGCCGTTGTCGAGCGTGCCGACGTATGCGTTTGCGTCGAACTCGCCGTTCGCGCTCGACATGACTGCCTCGTAGGTCGAGACGTCCATGTTCTTCAGGATCGAGGTGAGCACGAAGTCCTTGGTGCTCTCGTCGGTCTCGAAGAGGTCAGCGTCAACGCCGACCAGCGCGACGTCGCGACCCGATTCCTTGATCGCCTGCAGCGCCGACTGGTAGATCGGGCCACCAACGGGGAGCAGCACGTCGACGCCCTGGTCGAGAATGTTCTGAGCAACCGACTTCGCGTCCTGGTTAGCCTCGAAGCCACCGGTGAACGAGCCGGTCTCGCCGTTCCAGCCCACAACCTCAACGTTGGTGCCCTTGACCGAGTTGTAGTGGTCAACGCCCTGCTTGAAGCCGTCCATGAAGATGGTCACGGTCGGGAACTCCATGCCGCCGAAGGTGCCGACCTTGCCCGACTGCGAGTAACCGGCCGACAGGTAACCTGCAAGGAATGCGGCCTGGGCGGTGTCGTACAGCAGCGGCTTGACGTTGTCGGCATCCTTGTTGCCGTCGAAGTCGTTGTCGGCTGCGTCGTCAACGAGAATGAAGTCGGTGTCGGGGTTTGCGTTTGCTGCCTCGACGGTCGCTGCCGAGAGCGCGAAGCCAACCGAGACGATTGCGTTGCAGCCCTCGCCGACCATGCTCTCGATGTTCGGGCCGAAGTCGGTCTCGCTGTTCGACTCTGCCTGCTTCAGCTCGACACCTAGCTCTTCTGCGGCCTTCTGGACGCCTTCGTACGAAAGCTGGTTGAACGAACGGTCGTCGAAGCCGCCTGCGTCGGAAACGATGCAGGGAACGAAGTCAGCAGCGCCCTCGGCTGCGCCTTCGCCCTTCTCGGGAGCGGGTGCACATGCCGCGAGGCCAACGATCAGGCCAGCAGCGGCAACGCCGCCCAACAGCCTCTTGCTTGAAATAGTCAACGCATTCCTCCTAGAAGTGCCCGCCCACGCCTCTCGTGTGCAGAGCGTACGTGATACCAAAAATACTCAGCCTGCTCGGGCTTCCCAAGCGCACTGTTGAGAAAACATATCTCGATTGCGCAACAGTTCACGCAAATTGCTCATATGAGCAATTTCGCTTGGCATCCCTGCACTTATCTGTGCGGGTCGGTCTGCAACCCCGTCGATTCGCTCAGGCGACGCTGGGTGCTGTCGCGCCCGAACCATCGAGCAGGTCGATGTAGCGCAGCACGATACCCTCTCGCAGCGCCCACGGCGACACCGTGAGCGTCTCGACCTCGAACACCTTCATCGCAGTGCGCAGTACGATCGCGCCAGCGAGAATCTGGTAACCGCGTTCGGGGGTAATGCCCGGAAGATACTCGCGCACCGACCCCGGCATCTCGCGAAGTGTCGGCTCCCACTCGCGAAGACCCGTGTAGTGCAACGGTGCAAGCTCGCCTGTCACCGGGTTCGCGGGGCCGCCGATCAGACGCCCGAGCGAGCGAATGGTCTTCGAGGTGCCGACGACGCGCGTGGGCGCCGGGCGATCCAAGAACATCGTCTCTCGGGCCTCGGTGAACACCTGGCGCGCGTGCGCCCGCAACCGCGACACCGCCTCGCGAGGTGGCGGATCCTCGCTCAGAAAATTGACGGTCGTGCGCCCGGCACCGAGCGGCACCGACAGCGACACGTCGGGATACTCGTCGGCACCCTGGGCGATTTCGAACGACCCGCCGCCGATATCGAAGAGCAGGATCTCGCCTGCCGACCAACCGAGCCAACGCCGCACCGCGAGCATCGTAATGCGCGCCTCGTCTTCGCCCGAAAGCACCTGGAGCCTGATGCGGCACTCGAACTCGATGCGGGCCAGCACCTGCTCACCGTTGGGTGCCTCGCGAATCGCCGAGGTCGCCGTCGCGATCAGGTCATCGACGCCGATGCGCGCGACGGTATCGACCGCCTCGCGAATCGCGTCGATGATGAGCTGCTGCCCCTCTTCGGTGATGCACCCCTGCTCATCGAGATAGCGCATCAACCGCAGCGTCGAGCGCTGCGAGTGATACGGCACCGGGCTCGCACCCGGGTGTGCATCAACAATGAGCAGGTGCACGGTGTTACTACCGACGTCGATGACTCCGAGGCGCATGCTGAGATTCTATGGGGTCGCGGCCGAAGCCCCGTGCGCGGTTACACCATGCTCTTCGGGTGCCAGACCGTCTTCACCTCGGTAAACGCGGCGATACGCTGCGGCGAGGCGAGGATCTCGCCCGGCTCGAGCACGCGCTTCAGCGTTTCGGCGGCGCGCAACTGCAGATCGACCCAATCGAGGTCGCCAGCGCCCGCAAGGTCGACAGCGTTCACGTCGGAGTGATCGGCGAGCCACGGAGCCATCTCAGCCGGCGATCCAGTCAGGATGTTCACGACGCCACCCGGCACATCGCTCGTCGCGAGCACCTCGGCGAAGCTAATCGATGACAGAGGAAACTGCTCGCTTGCGACGACCACCACAGCGTTGCCAGAGACGAGCGCCGGGGCCACAGCCGAGACCAGACCGAGCAGCGAGTCCTCCTGCGGCGCGACGATTGCGACCACGCCGGTCGGCTCGGGTGCCGAGATGTTGAAGTACGCGCCCGCAACCGGGTTCAGGTTGCCCGCAACCTGCGCGTACTTGTCGCACCACCCGGCGTACCAGACCCAGAGGTCGACGGCTGCGTCGACCTGAGCGCCTGCGGCGGCCGCAGAAACGCCCTGCTGCGCGACGATCTCGTCGACGAACTGCGCACGACGGCCCTCGAGCACCTCGGCCACGCGGTAGAGCACCTGGCCGCGGTTGTAGGCGGTTGCGCCAGCCCACTTCGCTTGAGCGGCGCGGGCCGCGAGCACCGCGTCTCTCGCGTCCTTGCGCGAGGCCTTCGCGGCGTTCGCGAGAAACTCGCCCTTGGGCGAGCGCACCTCGTAGGTGCGACCCGATTCGCTGCGCGGAAACGCACCGCCGATGGCGAGCTTGTAGGTCTTCGGAACAGTCAAACGAGCGCTCATGCCGAGGCCCCCTTCAGGTATGCCGCCAGGCCCTGCTTGCCGCCCTCGCGGCCGTAGCCCGACTCCTTGTATCCGCCGAACGGGCTCGACGGGTCGAAGCGGTTGAATGTGTTGGCCCAGACGACGCCCGCCCGCAGACGGTCGGCGACCGCGAGGATGCGCGATCCCTTGTCGCTCCAGATGCCTGCTGAGAGGCCGTAGGGCGTGTTGTTCGCCTTCGCGACCGCCTCGTCGGGGGTGCGGAAGGTGAGCACCGAGAGCACCGGTCCGAAGACCTCCTCGCGCGCGATGCGGTGCGAGGTCTCAACGCCAGTGAAGATCGTGGGTGCGAACCAGAAGCCCTGCTCGGGAATCTCGCACTCGGCAGTCCAGCGCTCGGCGCCCTCGGCCTCGCCGATGTCGCTCAGTTCGCGAATGCGAGCCAGCTGGGCGGCCGAGTTGATCGCGCCGATGTCGGTGTTCTTGTCGAGCGGATCGCCAAGACGCAGCGTCGAGAGCCGGGTCTTCAGGCGATCGATGACCTCGTCGTGAATCGACTCCTGCACGAGCAGGCGGCTGCCGGCGCAGCAGACGTGCCCCTGGTTGAAGAAGATGCCGTTGACGATGCCCTCGACCGCCTGTTCGATGGGCGCGTCGTCGAAGACGATATTCGCGGCCTTACCGCCGAGCTCGAGCGTGAGGCTCTTGCCGGTGCCCGCAACCGCCTTCGCGATGTCTCGCCCGACACCGGTCGAACCGGTGAACGCGACCTTGTTCACGTCGGGGTGGCGCACGAGCGAGGCGCCGGTCGCGCCTGCACCGGTGACGATGTTCACGACACCGGCCGGCAGGTCTGCCTGCTGCAGAATCTCGGCGAAGATGAGCGCCGTGAGCGAGGTCGTCTCGGCCGGCTTCAGCACGACGGTGTTGCCCGCGGCGAGCGCGGGGGCGACCTTCCACGCGAGCATCAAGAGCGGGAAGTTCCAGGGGATCACCTGACCCGCGACGCCGAGCGACTGCGGGTTCGCGCCGACACCGGCGTGATCGAGCTTGTCTGCCCACCCCGCGTAGTAGAAGAACCAGGCGGCGACGAGCGGCACGTCGACGTCGCGACTCTCGCGAATCGGCTTGCCGTTGTCGAGGCTCTCGGCGACGGCAAGCTCGCGAGCCCGCTCCTGCACGAGGCGCGCGATGCGGAAGAGGTACTTGCCGCGGTCGCGACCGCTCATCTTCGACCACACCTTCGTGTGAGCCTGGCGGGCCGCCGCTACTGCCGCGTCGACGTCTTCATCAGAACCGATCGCGATCGACACAATGCGCGACTCGTCAGCGGGCGAAATGGTGTCGAACGCGCCACCGCGCCCCTCGACGAACTCGCCGCCGATGAACAGGCCGTAACTGTCTTTCAGCTGCAGAATGCTGCGCGACTCGGGAGCCGGCGCGTATTCGAGAAATCCCATGATGCTCCTTGAATAACCGATCAGTCGATCGTGACGTAGTCGGGGCCTGAGTAGCGGCCGGTCGTAAGTTTCTGGCGCTGCAGCAGCACATCGTTCAGCAGGCTCGATGCGCCGAAACGGAAGAGGTGCGGCTGCAGCCACTCCTCACCGACGGTTTCGACGACGTGCACGAGGTACTTCACGGCGTCTTTCGAGGTGCGAATGCCGCCGGCGGGCTTCACGCCGATGCGCTCGCCCGTCGCGCGATACCAGTCACGCACGACCTCGAGCATGAGCAGCGTGACAGGCAGCGTCGCGGCTGGCTGCACCTTGCCGGTCGAGGTCTTGATGAAGTCGCCGCCCGCAAGAATCGCGAGCCAAGAGGCACGCTTGATGTTGTCGTAGGTCTTGAGCTCACCGGTTTCGAGAATCACCTTCAGCGAGGCAAAGCTGCCGTCGGGGCGTGCGCACGCCTCTTTGACGAGCATGATCTCGTTGTAGACCTTCGCGTAGTCGCCCGACAGAAACGCGCCGCGGTCGACCACCATGTCGATCTCGTCGGCACCGGCAGCAACGGCTTCGCGGGTGTCGGCGAGCTTGATTGCGAGCGAGGATCGGCCGCTCGGAAAGGCGGTGGCGACCGCTGCGACCGAGATCAGCCCGTCGTCGGGGTCACCGTGCATGGTGCCGAGCGCGGCGACCGCGTGCGGCACCATGTCGCCGTAGACGCAGACCGCGGCCACCTGCGGGCAGCTCGGGTCTGAGGCGTCGGGATGCTTCGCTTTCGTGACGAGCGAGCGCACCTTGCCTGGCGTATCGGCGCCCTCGAGCGTGGTGAGGTCGATCAGGGTGATGATCTTGTCGAGCGCCCACGCCTTCGACGAGGTCTTGATCGACCTCGTGCCGAGCGCTGCCGAGCGCTGCTCAAGGCCGACCGCGTCGACGCCTGGCAGCCCGTGCAGAAAACGACGCAGCGTCTCGTTGTCTGGGTTGCCCCCCAGCACGGCGCTGACGGCGCTGTCCGCGCTCGACGCGGTTTCGATCGTCGTCATGTCTCCACCCTTCATTTCTTCGCTCTGCCCTTCATGTGTTTCACACTTCTTCCAAGAGTGCTCGTGCAGTGTCTTCGTCCGTGACCATGGTGGTGCACAGGCCCCCGCGCACGACCGTGCGCGCGATGTCGTGTTTCGCCTGACCCGCGGTCACGAAGATCGCGACCTTCGCCGCGCGCAGCTGATCGAGGCCAAGCCCGAGCGTGCGCGAGTCGAGTTCGGGGTCGACGATGTTGCCGTCGGCGTCGACGTAACGACCGAGCACGTCGCCGACCGCGCCGCGTCGGGTCAGCTCGTCGACGTCAGCGGCCGAGAGATAGCCGTTCTCGACGTGCGCCGAGCTTTCGTCGCACACCCCGGCGGTGAAGAGATAGGCATCGGCCTGCGATGCCTGGTCGAGCACACCCGCAATCGTGCGGTCAGATTCGATGGCGCGCTTGGTTTCGAGGCGATCGAGAATGGCGGGGCTCGGCAGCAGCACCGCGTGCCCGGCTGCGCGCTTCGCGATCGCCGCGGCGAGCGGCGCGGCACCCCCGGGGCGGCGGTTCACGCTCACTCCCCCGTTCATCTGCACGACCGTGACGCCGCGCGCCCAGCCGTCTTCGAGGCTCGACGCGACCGCCGTGAGCGTGCGCCCCCAGCTGACTGCGAGCGTGCGCGGCACCGGGCGCAGCATGGTGAGCTGATCGGCGGCCGCCTGCGCCACGCGCTTCAGGTCTTCGTCTGCGCTGTTCGAGGCGGGCACCACCACCGCCTCGTGCAGGCCGAAGCGATCGCGCAGCTGCCGCTCGAGCCCGAGCCGACGAGCGCGCGGGTGCACGATCTCGATGCGCACGATGCCATCGGCTCGCGCCTGCGAGAGCAGCCGCCCCACCTTGAAACGAGACAGGTCGAGCAGTGCGCCGATCTCGTCTTGCGTCTTGCCCTCTTCGTAGTAGAGCTCGGCGACGCGCACGATCAGCAGATCTTTGTCAGCGGCCAAACGACTCATACGAGAGATCGTACGCGGATTCGCTCCTCTGCGCAGCACTTTGCTCATATGAGCAGCATGCGTCTCGCGGGTGCGCGCTTGCGTTACCCAGCCGATTCAGCCGGCTCGATCAATTCTCGTCGAGTTTTTGCCCAACTCTTCGAACCCCGCAGGTACCGCCAAAGCGCGCGGTAGACGACGGGGAAGATCAGCCACGAATACAGGGCATAGCCGTGGGCGAGAATCACCTGCGCGATGATGCGCAGCGGATTCAGCGTGCGCCTTGCGAACAGTACCCCCGTGACGCCAGGCACGATCGAGAAGACATAGATCAGCACCGCGATCGGCACCGTCCATCGCACGTCGACGAGACCGGTCGCGAACAGCACGATCGAAAGCGCAACCGTCGCGCCAACGAACGCTTGCAGCAGCGGCGTCATGAGGTACCAAAACTGGTCCCACTTCGCGACAAAGCCAAGATGCGGGTTTCTGGCCAACGTCGGCACAAGATCGAGCATTTGCCAGCCTCCCTGCGCCCACCTGGTTCGCTGCCGGTAGAGTGCGCGCAGCGAGTTGAGCCCCTGCTGGTCGACGGTGACAACCGTCGATTGTCGCCCTTGCCAGCCGGCGCGAATGAGCCGCAACCCGATGTCCTGATCTTCTGTCAGCCGACCCTCGCGCCACGGGCCGAGCACACCGTGCTGCCCGGGCACGGCCACCTCGTTGAGTGCCTGCAGCCTGTTGAATTGCCCGTTGCCGCCCATGTTCGCTGTGCCCCAGCCCACGCGCCCCATCTGAAACACGAACCCGAACACAGAGAACTCGACGTTCTGTGCCCAGGTGAGCGGGCTGCGGAGGTTGTAGATGCGCACGAGCGACTGCACACCCCCGACCCTGTCGTCTGCGAAGTGGTGCGCGACTTTGCCCGCGTGCGGGTCGAGCCTGCCGTCGGCATCGACGATGGTCACGATCACCCGCCGCGGATCCCAGCCCGCGAGATCACCCTTCTTCAGCAGGGTCTCAGAAAGATATCTCCACGCGTCATTGAGCGCTTCAGATTTTCCCTGCCGAGCATTCGGTGCCACCCGCGTGAGCACAGTTAGATCGCGCTGATCCATCGCGGCGAGCAGCTCGCCCGTGCGGTCGTCGGAGCCGTCGTTGATCACGAGAATGCGCTTGTGATCGACCTCGACCTCGCGCAGCCTGCCAACCGAGTCTTGGATCGTGATCTCTTCGTTCAGCGCGGGCACGAGGAACACCCACAGGTATTCCCCCTGATCAGCCCTTCCGTGCGCAGCTCTCGGGGCGCGTTCGTCCCTACGTATCGCAATTTGCGCGCGCACGATGAGAATCGCAAGGGAGGTCGCCGAACTGATGACAATGACCGAAGCAGCCCAGAATATTGGCGTTGCCCACCACGGAAGCCCCAGGTAGACACTGAGCATCCAGCCCCAGGCCTCTTCCGCGGCCCGCTGCAGCTCTTCGATCACGGATCCCCCCTGCGGCGCGCGAGCAAGTCGCCACGATTCATGTGCCTGAACACCGCGTCTCGCAACGTGTCGCCCTCGAACTGTTCGGGCATCGAACCACCGCGGCGCACCTGGGCGAGCGCCCGCACGATGCGCTCGGCGGCCCGGCCGTCGCCGTAGGGGTTGAGCGGCGCGGCAGCACGGGCCGCCGCAAGCTCTGCGTCGCTGCGGTCGAGCACGAGCGAGGCCGAAAGTGCGATGTGGTCTGGGTCGGTGCCCACCAATTCGAGGGTGCCCGCGACGACGCCCTCTGACCGCTCGGTCACGCTGCGGGTCACGAGCACCGGAATACCGAGCGCCGGAGCCTCCTCTTGCACCCCGCCAGAGTCAGTAATAATGAGCGAGGATCGCGCGATCAGCCGCATGAACGAGAAGTAGTCGCGCGGTTCGACGAGATAGACGTTTCGACGTTCAGCGAGTCGCGCTTGCAGGGGCTGTCGCGCAATCGGGTTCGGGTGCATCGGTACAACGAATGCCGTCTCGGGGTAACGCTTGGAAAGCCGCACGAGCGCCTCTGCCACGCCCTCGAGCCCCTCGCCCCAGTTCTCGCGCCGATGTGCGGTAACGAGCACCACGCGGCGGGCTTGATCCTCGTATACCTCTTGCAAACCCGGCCCAAAATCTCCCTCGCGCCCTGCCGCGAGCAGCAACATGTCGATCGAGGTGTTACCTGTCACGACGATGCGGTCGAAATCGACGCCCTCTCGCACGAGATTCGCTTTGTTGGCGGCGGTCGGCGCAAAGTGCACCGCCGCGAGACGCGAGATGATCTGTCTGTTGCCTTCTTCTGGAAACGGTTCCATGAGATTCCATGTGCGTAGCCCGGCTTCAACGTGAATCACTGGAATCTGAAGGTTGAATGCGGCGAGTGCGGCAGCGCTTGCCGAACTGGTGTCGCCGTGCACGATACAGGCGATCGCACCTCGAGGGCCTCTGCGCCCATCAGCTCGCATGCCCTCGGGCACGCTCTTCGCAGCCCATAACCGGTCGATGCCCATGATGATGCGCGCCACCATCTCGTTGAGCGACGGCACGACGCCCGCTTCGCGGCGTGATGCGTGCAGGGTTGCGTCGATCCGCATCCCGGCCTCGCGAAACAGCTCGGCAACGAGCTCTTCGTGCTGCCCCGTGCTGATCACAATCGGAAAGAAATCTTCTGACTGCTGCAGCGCCCTGATGACCGGGATCATCTTGATCGCCTCGGGGCGCGTACCGATCGCGACGAGGATCGACATTCGACCCCCCTGCTCGCTCGCCTGCTCTTCGGCGTCGTGCACCAGTCGCTTTGTCGGGTTTGCGGCCTGTTTCGAGTGCTGGCCGCGATTCTGTTCTGTCATGATTCCCCCTCGCGCCCATCATTGCAATGTGCGGCCTAGAAGTCACGCGCAGTTGGCTAGGCGGTGCCAACTTTTTCGACTCGGATCACCGCGTCGCCAGCCTCGGCCGACGCGGCGAGATCGACGACTCCCTCGATCGCCCAGTCGTGATCGCCGGCAGGGTCGTTGAGCACCTGACGAAATCGCCAGGTGCCGCTCGCTGAGGCCGAGCGGTCGATCGTGAGCAGGCCTGCGGAGCGCGCGGCTGCCCCAGAGCCCATCGAATCGTATTCGTCGTAGTAGCGCTCGAGCGCCGCGTCCCACTCGCCCTCGCCGAACCCGTGCGGCCCGTCGAGTTCGCCGAGCTCTTCGATGCGATCGAACGCAGCGGCAAGCACGCGCTTGAATACCGCGTTGCGCACCATCACCGTGAACGCGCGCTCGTTCTCTGTCACCGCGCGAACCGGCGGCGCCAGGTCTTCGTGCGCGCGGTGCGCCGCTGCAGCGGCGAGCGTCGCGTCGAGCACGCCGTCGTCTGCGTCGTGCTCGAGCGTCTGCGCAGCGTTCCATTCGTCGAGCAGGCTCGAATCGACCTGGCGAACAAGCTCGCCGAGCCAGTCGACGAGCGCGTTCAACTCGTCGGTTTTCGCGGGTTCCGGCACCGTGCGCTCGATGGTGCGAAACGCGTCTGAGAGATATCGCAGCACCGTGCCCTCGGCGCGGCCGAGATCGTAGGCAGACACGAAATCTCGAAACCCGAAGGCCCGCTCGACCATCTCGCGCACCACAGACTTGGGCCGCGGCTCGTAGTCGCGCGCCCACGGCACCTCTCTCGTGTACGCCTCGAACGCCTCGTCGATGAGCTCTTTCAGCGGCTGCGGATGGGTGATCTCTTCGAGCCGCTCCATTCGCTCGTCGTATTCGATGCCCTCGGCTTTCATCTCTTGCACCGCCTCGCCGCGGGCCTTGTGCTCTTGCGCCCGAAGAATCGCGCGCGGATCTTCGAGCGTCGCCTCGACGATCGAGATGACGTCGAGGGCGTAGCTCTCGGACTCGGGATCGAGCAGCTCGATCGCGGCGAGCGCGAACGGTGAGAGCGGCTGATTGAGCGCGAAGTTCTGCTGCAGGTCGACGGTCAGCTGCAGCACGTGCGTTGCGTGCTCGTCGAACGGGCTGGGGTCGAGTGGCTCGTACGAGTCGGGAGCGCCGAACGGCACCGCCTCGACGATGCCGCCCTGTCGCAGCGTGCGAAAGATGCCGAGCGCGGTGCGAGCGTGGCGAAACTGCGCTGCTCGCGGCTCGTGACTGTCGAAGATGAGGGCGCGCATCGTGTCGAGGGCCTCGCCGGGGCGCTGCTCGCCACGCGCAATGACGCTGAGCACCATCGAGTGAGTGATGCGCATGCGGCTCACCAGCGGTTCGGGTTGCGAGGCGACGAGCTTTTCGAGGGTCTGCTCGCTCCAGGTCACGAAGCCCGCCGGGGGCGCCTTCTTCTTCGGCCCCTTGCCCACCTTCTTGCCAGAGGCGGCCTTCGCGAGCGTTTTCGCGCTCTGCTTAGCGTTCTCGACCTCGTGTTCGGGCGCCAGGGCGATCACGTCGCCCTCGGTGTCGAAGCCGGCGCGACCAGCGCGACCAGCGATCTGGTGAAACTCGCGCGCCGAGAGGCGGCGCATCTTCTCGCCGTCGAACTTGGTGAGCGCGGTGAACACGACCGAGCGAATGGGCACGTTGATGCCAACGCCGAGCGTGTCGGTGCCGCAGATGACACGCAGCAGGCCGCGCTGTGCGAGCTGCTCGACGAGTCGACGGTAGCGGGGCAGCATGCCCGCGTGGTGCACGCCGATGCCGCTGCGCACGAGCCGCGACAGGGTCTGCCCGAAACCCGTTGCGAACTTGAAGTCGCCTAGCGCCTCGGCTATCTCGTCGCGCCCCTCTCGATCGACCAGTTTGACGCTCGCGAGCGCCTGCGCCTGCTCGACCGCGTGCGATTGGTTGAAGTGCACCAGATAGGCGGGGGTCAGACGCTCTTCACGCAGCCGCTCGACGGCCTCGTGCACTGTCTTCAGCTCGTAGCCGAAGCTCAGCGGCACGGGGCGCTCGACGCCGGTCACCTCGGTCACCGCCCTGCCCGTTCGGCGTTCGATATCTGCAGAGAGCTCGGTCACGTCGCCGAGCGTCGCCGACATCAGCAGAAACTGTGCCTTCGGCATGGTCAACAGCGGCACTTGCCAGGCCCAGCCCCGCTCGGGGTCGGCATAGTAGTGAAACTCGTCCATCACGACCTGTGTCACGCCGCCGGCCTCGGCATCGCGCAGCGCGAGGTTCGCGAGAATCTCAGCGGTGCAGCAGATGATCGGCGCGTCTGGGTTGATGCTCGAATCGCCCGTCACCATGCCGACGAGTTCTGGGCCGAAGGCGTCGATGAGGGCGAAAAACTTCTCGTTGACGAGCGCCTTGATCGGCGCAGTGTAGACCGTGCGCCCACCGGCAGCTAGGGCCGAGAAGTGCGCCCCGAGCGCGACGAGCGACTTGCCCGTGCCTGTCGGGGTGGCGAGAATGACGTGTTCACCGAGCGCCAGGGCGAGCAGCGCCTCCTCCTGCGCCGGGTAGAGCTCGAGCAAGAGCTCGTCTGCGACCCAGCTTTCGAATCGGCTGTGCACGTCGCCGGGGTCGGGTCGCGCTGATCCTCGTGTTGAGAATTCTTCGAGGATCGCGGCCATGCTCATGCGCCCAACACTACCGCGCGCGACTGACAGCTCGGCACCGCGAAGCAGAGAGCTCTCGCGGGGCCATAGACTTGGATAATGGCCGATCCCCTGCTCTTTCAACCGTTCGAACTGCGCGGAGTGACCATGCGCAACAGGCTCTGGGTCGCCCCAATGTGTCAGTACTCGGCCGCGTCGGAAGGCGATGACATCGGCGCACCGAACGACTGGCACCTGCTGCACCTCGGTGCGCTCGCCCGCGGCGGCGCGGGTCTCGTGATGGTCGAGGCCACGTCAGTGGTGCCAGAGGGGCGCATCTCGCCGAACGACCTCGGCCTCTGGAACGACGCGCAGCAGCAGGCATTCGAGCGTATCGTGCAGCTCGCACACGCGCACGGCGCAAAGATCGGCATTCAGCTCGCGCACGCCGGCCGCAAGGCCTCGACCTACCCCTGGCGCCCCGGAGCCCCCGAGGGCTCGGTGTCGATCGGCGAAGGCGGCTGGCCAACAGTCGCGCCCTCTGCGGTCGCATTCGAGGGGCTGGCTGATCCTCGCGCCCTGACGGCAGGCGAGGTGCGCGAGGTCATCGACGCCTTCGTCGCCGGGGCCGCACGCGCGGTCGCCGCCGGTTTCGACGTCGTCGAGATTCACGCGGCGCACGGCTACCTGATGCACGAGTTTCTCTCGCCGCTCAGCAACCTGCGCGACGACGCATTCGGCGGCTCTGCCGAGGGGCGCGCGCTGCCGCTTCGCGAGACCGTGCGCGCCGTGCGCGCGGCGCACCCCGAGCTTCCGATCATCGTGCGCCTCTCGGGCGACGAGTGGGTCGAGGGCGGCTTCGACGTCGAGTCCGCGGCGCAGCTGGTCGGCTGGCTCGCAGCAGACGGCGCCGACATGGTCGATGCCTCGTCGGCGGGCAACACCGCGCACGCCAAGATCGCGGTCGGCCCCTCGTACCAGGTGTGGATCGCCGAGCGCCTGCGTGCCGAGGGCCTGCCGGTCGGCGCAGTCGGGCTGATTACCTCGTCGGCGCAGGCCGAGGGCATCCTCGCTACGGGGCAGGCCGACGTGATCTCGCTGGGGCGCCCGCTGCTCGCCAACCCGCATCTGCCGATCACCTGGGCGAACGAGCTGCGCGCTCCGAGCGCGCCCGAGCTCACCCCGGTGCAATACTTCAGGGCACGCTTCGCCTGACGCAGCGCCAGACGCCTTGTCTGATGCTTCGCCTGACGCTCCGCTTCGCGGCACGGCCACGCGATAATCTGGAGCCATGCACATCGAGGAGCTGTCACTCGTCGCCGTCGCGGGCCTGGTGCTCGTGGTGGCGATCGCCATGCTCGCGGGCAGAATCGGCATCGCCACTCCCCTCGTGCTCGTCGTCGTGGGCATCGTCATCGGGTACCTCCCCGGGGTGCCGCTGATCGAGCTCGACCCCGAGATCATTCTTCTCGGGGTGCTGCCGCCCCTGCTCTACGCGGCGGCGGTGAACGTGCCGATCCTCGACCTGAAACGAAACGTGGGCCCGATCACCGCGCTCTCGGTCGTGCTCGTGATCATCTCGGCACTCGTTATCGGCGCGCTGCTACACCTGGTGGTGCCATCGATTCCGTTCGCCGCGGCCGTCGCCCTCGGCGCCGTTGTCGCCCCGACTGACGCGGTGGCGGCGACCTCGATTGGCAAGCGGGTCGGCATGCCGCCGCGCCTCGTCACCATTCTCGAGGGCGAGAGCCTGGTGAACGACGCCACCTCGCTCGTGCTGCTGCGCACCGCGATCGCCGCAACGGCCGGCGGGTTCGTGTTCTGGGAGGCGGCCGGCAACTTCGCGTTCGCGGTAGTGGTCGCCATCGCGATCGGCTTCGCGGTCGGCGTGGTCACCGTGTGGGTGCGCTCGAAGATGAGCAACCCCGTATACGACACGGTCGTGTCGTTCGCGGTGCCGTTCATCGCCTTTGTTCCCACCGAGTACGTTGGCGCCTCGGGCGTGCTCGCGGTGGTCGTGACCGGTCTCTACTCGGGGCATCACGCACCCCGCAAGTTCAGCGCCATCTCGAGAGTGAACGAGCGCCTGAACTGGCGCACGGCGCAGTTCTTGCTCGAGAATGGCGTGTTCTTGCTGATGGGGCTCGAGCTGCACAAACTGGTCGACGACATCGGTCATAGCGAGCTACACCTGCAGCACACTGCGCTCATCGGACTCGGAGTGGTTGTCGTGCTCATTGTGCTGCGCATGGCATTCATGTGGCCGGTGACGTGGAGTCTCGCGAGGGCGCTCCCCCGTTATGAGGCCAGGGCCGATGGGTGGCAACGCATCGCCGCGCGCGTGCAGCGGCACCCGAAGTTCAAAGAGGCGACTGACACCGGGCAGATCAAACTCGACCGTCTCAATCGCGTCGCGAGGCGCAGCGCGGCCGATGCGGCCCACGCGCGCGAGCAGGGCCTCGACAAGCGTGGCGCGACCATTCTCGGTTGGAGCGGCATGCGCGGCGTCGTCACGCTGGCGGCCGCCCAGTCGATTCCGACGACGGTGCCGTTTCGCTCGCAACTAGTGCTCATCGCGTTCGTCGCTGCGGTCGTAACGCTACTGCTGCACGGCCTCACGCTGCCGCCGCTCATTCGCAAGCTGCGCCCCCAGGGGCCGAGCGTGAGCGACCGCACCGAAGAGCTCGTCTCGCTCTATGCCGACCTCGTCGAGGCCGGCACCACGGCGGTCGATGCCGAGCTCGAGCACGAGCGCGAACTCGCCGAACGCGACCCCGACTATCACGTGCCATCGGAGCGAGTCGTGAAACGTGTCAGATCGAGCGTGCAGAATTCGATCGCCTCGCTGGCGTTCTCGCTGCCTCGCTCCGAAAAGCACGTACCGTCAGAGGCAGAGGCAGAGGGCCGCAGCTACCTGCGCCTCGCGCACGCGGGTCTCGAGGCGCAACGGGCCGCGCTGCTCGAAGAGCGCGCGATCGGCCAGTACAGCAGCGATGCGCTGCGGGCTGCTGCCGAGGCGTTGGACCAGTACGAGGTCAGGCTCACCCCGCCCCAGTCTCATTAGGCAAAAAGGATCGCGGCGATCCTTTTCGAACTGAAGCTCAGGCCACAGGGTTCTGATGATGGCTGAACACGATGCTCGTACGCGTCGACGACACCGCCGGGTGCGCCGAGAGATGCTCCATCACGAAGTCGCGCACGTGATCGGAGTCGCGCGCGGCGAGGTGAATGATGAAGTCTTCGACCCCGCCGAGGAAGAACAGCTGAAGCACCTCGGGCAGCGCCCGCAGCTCTTCGCTGAACTCTGAGATGCGCTGCCGCGCGCCCGAGCGAATGGTCACGCTCACGAGCACCTGCAGGGTCATGCCCATCACTGCGGGGTCGACCGAGGCGGTGAAGCCCGTGATGATCCCCCGCGAAACGAGGCTGCGCACGCGGGCGACGCAGGTCGACGGCGCGATGCCGACGCGCTCGGCCAGCTCGGCGTTCGTCATGCGCCCATTCAGCTGCAGCTGCTCGATGATTTGGCGATCCACCGCATCAATCACCACGGCTTCTCGCAGATTCTTCGACTCTTCCACGACTTCTCCCCCTCGTAACACGAAAAGCCTGGCAAATCGCGCAATCTTTCCGAAGAATATTCTATCTTCTCAAGAAACCATCGCAGATAGTGCAGAATCGTAGCTATCGAGCGATGGGGGCAACTTGCGTGCCCAAAAGCGCAGGCACCACCCGGCTCGGCACCCATAATCACATCTGAATGGAGCAGCGCATGCGCGTCGGCATTCCCACCGAAATCAAGAACAACGAGAATCGTGTCGCCATCACCCAGGCTGGCGTCTTCGAGCTGAAGCGCCGCGGCCACGACGTGTTCGTGCAGGCGGGCGCCGGCCTCGGCTCAGCCATCACCGACGCTGACTACGAAGCAGCGGGTGCGACCATCGTCGCCACCGCCGATCAGGTCTGGGCCGACAGCGACATGATCCTGAAAGTCAAGGAGCCCATCGCATCTGAGTACGACAAGCTGCGCAAGGGGCAGGTGCTCTTCACCTACCTGCACCTCGCCGCAGACAAGACCCTGACCGAGAAGGTGCTCGAGTCGGGCACCACCGCGATCGCCTACGAGACCGTGCAGCTCGCCAACCGCGCCCTGCCGCTGCTCGCTCCGATGAGCGAGGTCGCAGGCCGCCTCTCGGTGCAGGTCGGCGCGTACAGCCTCATGAAGGCAAACGGCGGCCGCGGCATTCTGCTCGGCGGTGTCACCGCGACCCGCCGCGGCAAGGTCGTCGTCATCGGTGGCGGCGCTGCCGGCGAGCAGGCTGCCCGCATGGCCTACGGTCTCGGCGCAGAGGTCACCATCATCGACATCGCGCTGCCCCGCCTGAAGCAGCTCGAAGATGAGTTCAACGGCCGCATCCAGACCCGCACCTCGAACGCGCACAACATCACCGAGGCGCTCAAGGACGCTGACCTCGTGATCGGCTCGGTGCTGATCCCGGGCGAGAAGGCTCCGAAGCTCGTCACCGACGAGATGGTTGCGCAGATGAAGCAGGGCTCGGTGCTCGTCGACATCGCGATCGACCAGGGCGGTTGCTTCGAGAACTCGCGCCCGACCACGCACGACGACCCCACCTTCGAGGTGCACAACTCGATCTACTACTGCGTGGCAAACATGCCCGGCGCGGTGCCCGAGACCTCGACCGCGGCGCTCACCAACGCAACCCTGCCCTACGTCGTCGCGCTCGCAGATAAGGGTTGGAAGGCCGCACTTGCTGCCGATGAGGCACTCGCGAAGGGCCTCAACGCTCACGAGGGCGTGCTCGCCAACGAGGGTGTCGCCCAGGCATTCCCCGAGATGGCCTACACCTCGTACACCAAGGTGCTCGCTGACGCCTAAGTCGGCTGGCGGCCTGGGCCGCACACCTCCGGTAGCCTGGACATCATGGATTTGAAGTTCAGCTTCGGCGCATCGAACCCGCTCCCTCTTTCTGCAGAGGGGGCGGGTTCTGCGTCTCCCGGGGCGGCTTCGAGCGTGCTCGAGCTACACGTCACATTGCTGGATGGCTCGCAGTTGCGCTGCGAGGGCGTCTCGCTAGATGGCGTGTCGTATGCGAGTGCCGAGAAGCAGGTCTCTAGCGAAGAGGATCCGGCATCGCTCGCAGCGACCCTGCGCTCGGTGCTGGCCCGCTGCGGTGCCGAGCTTCCCGAGCCCCTCATCGACTCGGTGAGCGGGATCGCACTTTCTCTCGGGGGTCGCGAAGCAGCTGCGCTCGAAGCGCTTGGGCTCACCGTCTCGTTGGATGCTCCGGTGCTAGCGCAGGTTGACGAGACTCTTCAGGCGCGCACCGGTCTCACCGCCGGCACTCCGATCCGGGCACTCTAAACCGGGCGAGCCTCGCCAGGCACCGCTTGGCCAGCATCTGCCCAGACCTCGACCATCTGCGCAACACGGCCGTCTTTCACGGTGACAAACGTGGCGCACTCGAAATGCATGAGCCCCGTGTCTCCTCGACCAGTGACGTGCGATCGACAAGCCGCGGTGCGATCGTCTCCGGTGATTTGCTGCAGTATCAAGCGGTCAAATCCCGGGTACTCCGCGTTTACGCGAATCCATTCGTCTCGACCGAAGCGCTCACCGGTATGCACGTACTCACAGGTGAAATCCGGGCTCAGAAAACCACCGAGCTCGCCCCACTTGCGTTGATCGATTGTGAGCATGAGGTGTTGAAGAAGGTCTACTGCAGACATGCTCCGACCTAGGCCTGAAACCGAATGATGCGATCGAGCGCCTCGGCTACCGCCGCCTCGCCCGCCGCGTAGCTCAAGCGCACGGCTCGATCCCCAGCAACGGGGTCGAAATCGACCCCCGGCACGATCGCGACATCGGCTTTCTCGAGCAACGCCCGCGCATAGGCGGTAGCGCTGCCGTAGCGTTCAAGCTGCGGACCAAGGTCACTGTAGTAGTAGAACGCGCCGTCGGCTGGTGCCGCTGTACCCCAGCCCAAGCTCGGTGCAGCATCGAGGATCAGCGCCCGCGCCTTCGCGAACCCCTCAACGATACGGTCGCGCTCCGCGTAGCTCTCTGGAGTGAACGCTGACAGCGCGAGCTCCTGCGCGGGTGCCGGTGGCGAGAGCGCGAAGTTCGAGGCGAGCGCCTCGAGCGGCTCAACAAGGTCTTCTGGCAGCACCGCCCACCCGAGTCGCCAGCCGGTCATGCCCCAGTACTTCGAGAACGAGTTGATCACGATCGTGTCAGAGTCGAGCTCTGCCGCGCTCACGCCGCGCGTCGGCCCGTTCTCGCCCGCACCACCCAATCCAGCGAACGTAATACCGTGGTAAATCTCGTCGCTGATGAAGCGCGTGCCGCGCGCGCGGCACCAGTTCACCAAGGCCGCGAGCTCTGCCCGGCCGAGCATGGTGCCGGTCGGGTTCGCGGGCGAGGCGACGATGACGCCAGCGAGCGGGCCGTGTTCGAGGGCGGCCGCATCGAGCATCTCTGGTGTCGGCTGGTACCGGGTCTCGATGCCGGTCTGAATCTCGATCACCTGCACGCCGAGCGCGGCCAGAATATTGCGGTAGGCTGGGTAGCCGGGGCTCGCGAGCGCGACCCGATCCCCGGGATCGAACGCCGCGAGAAACACGAGTTGAAACGCGCCAGATGATCCGGTCGTCACCGCGATCCTTTTCGGATCAATCTCAACGCCATACCAATCGAGATAGTGGCCTGCGATGGCCTGGCGCAGCGGAGTAGTGCCGAGCGGGCCGGTGTAGCCCGCAGGTTTCAGGGTGCCCGGGGCAGGCCTCGCGCTCGGCTCACCCGCGCACAACGAGACAACGTCGCGCCCCTCGGCGCGGCGCCTCGCGATCTCGTCGGTGATGCGCATCACTTCGAACGCGGGGATCGCCGAACGCTTTGAGGCGCGCAGCTGCTGCGCTGGTGCGCCCGCCTGCGACTCGGGCTCTGGCAGTTTGCCCGAAGGGGGTGTCAAGAACGGGCCGCCTGGTCTCACCATGACTCCACGTTAGCTGAGATCATCGACGAAGAGGCGCTCAATCTCCCCAACGGTGCCCGCGTTCCGTGAGCCGCAGGTACCCGCTCAGCGCGGCAACGCCCTCGGCGGTGTGGGGCAGGCTGTCTCCCAGCCTGTCTGACGACACGAGATGCGCCGACCACTGGGCCCGACTGATCGCCACGTTGAGACGGTTTCGCATGAGCAAAAAGTCGAGCCCTCTTGGCACGTCGTCTCCGCTCGATGCGGCGAGGCTGACAATTGCGACCGCGGCCTCCTGCCCCTGGAACTTGTCTACCGTGCCCACGCGCACCTCGTCGAACCCTGCCTCGGCAAGAGTTTGGGTCAGGCATTCGACCTGTGCATTGTAGGCCGCGACAACAATGAGGTCTTGCTGAGTCATAGGCCGTGGGCGCTCCCCCGGCTCGTACAAGCTGCCACCGAGAGCCGCACGAACGATGCCCACGACCTCAGCTGCTTCTTCGGCCGAACTCGTCGAGTTGCCGAAGTGCGAGACCGGGTGCCAGAAGAGCCCAGCCTCATCGAAGCCCCGCACCTCCCGCAGTGAGGCGGTGGCATGCGCGTGCAGCCTGTTGTCGTATGAAAGTTCGCTCACCACCTCGGCGAGCTCAGGTCGCATGCGACGGGTCTCGGCGAGAAAGTAACCTGCACCCTCAGGGATTGTCTCGTGCTCGCCAAGCAGCCAGCCGAGCGCCGAGGTGTCTACCGGCTCGGGGTGCGAACCCTGCGAGACCTGCGGTAGTTGTTGCGGGTCACCGAGCAGCAGCAACCGTTGCGCCGAGGCAGCTGCCGCGATCGTCGGCGCGAGCGAGAACTGGCCGGCTTCATCGATGACGAGCAGATCGAGACTGTGCCGGGGCACGCGGGTGTCGTTCGCGAAGTCCCATGCAGTGCCTCCGATCACGCTGCCGCGCCCGGCGTCACGGTGCTCACGTACGAACGCGTCATGACCGTTTGCGCGCAGCACGGTGAATACAGGTTGAGGTTCGCCTTCTTGCAACCGCCCACCCTGTGGCACTTTGCCCACCTGCACCGGGTCAAGCCCTGCCGACACCACTCCCTCAAGAACGTTCTCTACGACTCGGTGCGACTGCGCGACCACCCCGATATGCCACCCCTCTCGCTCAACGAGGGTGCGAATCACTCTTGCAGCGAGATAGGTCTTGCCCGTGCCTGGCGGCCCCTGCACTGCAAGCGCAGATCGGTCGAGCTGCTGAAGCGTCGCGACGACCGCGCCGATCATTCGAGTTTCTTCACCGCCGCCGCCGATGTCGCGGGCAACGTCACTTGCCGAGTCAGTGATAGCGCCTCCGCCAAGCATTCTTGGCGGCACGCGACGCAGAATGTCGAACACCGGGTCGACAAAGGCAACCCCAGCATCGAGTGACGCGGAGAGCGCCGCGCCCCACTCTTCAATTGCTGTCTTCTGGGCGCCTGCCCTGGGCGGTGGGCCTGGAGTGAGCGCGACCGGTAGCACGGACCAGTCGGGCAGATCAGCGCCGCGCGTTTCTTCGACGATCACGCCGTCTTCGAGACGTTCGGCGATGCGAACCATGCGGGTGCCACGTGCGCCCGGAGCCGCACCAAGCGTCGAGAACGGTCCGGGTGCCGCATAGACGAGATAAGCCTCACTCCCCTCTTTCAGGCTGCTGCCCGGAGCGATCTCACCGCGCAGGCGCAGGCGGCGTCGGTGCAGCCGCGCGCGCCCCTGTGGCGCTTGCCAGTCGTGCTCGGTATCGCTCTTTGCAGCGTCAATCACGAGCACATCACGCGTGTCGGCCCAGTCTTCGATCGGATCGACGAGCCTCGCGAAATGCGCCCACCAGAATGACTTCTGTTCGCGCTGGTAGTAGTCGATCGCGCTGCCCGCGAGCGCAGCAGCCTTGCGATCGGCTGGATGCTCGGCGAGGCTCGCATGCATCGCCAATGCGGCGGCGACGGTGCTGAGCTCGAGCTCAGGCCCGGTTGCATCGTCTTCGGCGGGCGCGACGGGAAGCGGGAAGATCCCGTGCTGAGCGGCGAGCTGCAGCAGCCAGTCTCGCAAGCGCAGAGTCGACACGCAGTCGTAGCGGTTGTAGTCGGCGATCGCATCGAGCCGGCGCTGCCCCTCTGCGCGGCGTTCGATCGATTCGTGGAGCAGCAGCGCGCTCGCCTCGGCATACTCCGTGACTGACTGCGCCCCGCTTGTCACCCCGTCTTGGTCGCGCAGCTCGTCGCCCATGTAGAGCGGCTCGAGTTTCTTAATCGAGTACGAGCGCGTGCCGACGCGCAGCGCCGAACGCACGATCGGGTACAGGTCGACGAGCACGTGTTCGCGAAGTAGCCGGTCTACTTCACCCTCACAGGCGCCGTGCCGCGCCGCGATCGACAGCAGGTGCGTGCGTTCGTAGGGCGCGTAGTGGTAAATGCGCATGCCCGGATGGGCTCGGCGCCTTTCAGAGACGAACGCCAAAAACTCTTCGAGAGCGCGGCGCTCTGCAGCAAGATCGTGCGCCCAAATCGGCATGAACCGCTCGTGCACGTCGATCATGCCGAAGAGGTAGTCGAGGCCCCATCGCGCGGATTCGTCATCGCCCGGCTCGCGGTAGAGCGGATCGCCCTCGAAGTCGAAGAAGAGATCACCCGGATTCGGCATCGGTATCGCCGCGAGCGCTGCCGGATCGACGACGCGGTAGGGCGGCGGGCCACCGGACTGCGCATCGACCTGCACCGAGGCCTGCAGCGCGAGTCGTTCGAGCGCAGGCCGCGCGATCGCGTCGACCGAGCGCTCGCCGGCCGAGATGGCTGGCAGCGCCTGAGCTACCTCATCAATGGTGTCGAACCCCGCGTCGAGCAGCCTGTCGCGCTGCACTCCTCGGATGCCTGCGATCAGCAGCGGGTCGCGCGTGCGCAGCACTTCAGGTTCGCACACCTCGCAGCGTCCGCAGGCCGTGATGCCAGTGGCTCCCCATGCGAGAGGAGGTGCGCTCTCGCGTGCGCCGTCTGCTCCGGCCGCACTCGACCGCTCGAGCAGCAGCGAGTGCAGGCGGGCGCGTCGTGCACGAAACACCGGCGCGATGTCTGCGAGCCGGTGCCGGCTTCGCGAGCCATCTCCGAGGATCAGCACGACCTCGGGCGACACCGGCACGCCGAGGCGCTCGATCTGTTCGGCATATGCCGCCAGCTGCATGAGCGCGGTGACTTTGGCTCGACGAGCCAATTTAGTGTCTTGCACCTCATATGCACCACCGGGAGTGCGACGCAAAAAGTCGGCATAGCCGATGAAGCCAATCTCAGTTGCGTCGCCCGAAGCGGGCAGCTGAGCCTGACGCGGTGGCGTCAGCGCCGGATCAGAGCCGGCGCGCTGCGCCGTCTCTCGAATATCCGGCGCGAAGAAGGTCGCTTGAAACACCACCTCGGCCCCGCTCGTCATTGCCCGGAGCGTTTCGGTCTCGGCCGCTGCGAGCGCGGCCTCGTCTCTGGAGTCTGCCCTCGCGATCTCGGCGACTCCCCCGCCAGCCGCACCACCCCACTCGCCGAGCTGCTCGACATACTTTGCAAGCACCCGCGCTTCGTGTGCATCACCAAGGCGGGCTGCTCGCGCGAGCATCGCATCGTCGTCGGGCGGCACCACCACGTCTCGCCCGAGCTTCGCGTCAACTCGACGCAAGAACGCGAACTCACACGCGCTCGCGGCGGTGAGGTCGCTCGCGCTCGTCATGAGGCGAATGCGCCCGCCGCCAAGTTGCTGCACGAACATGGGTGTCCTTTCGTTCTTCGAAGAACGCTACCCCGTGGCACCGACATTCATGAGCGATTGGCAAGCCCGCTCCCACAGAACTCGCGCAGACCGTCGCCCGCACCCAACCCTCGCGGGTAGGGTTGATACCAAATTACGAAGAAGTGCGAGCGCTCCTGAACGGAGAGGATCCAGAACGTGCCCCCTGCAGTGACCCAACCCGCAGAACGCAATCGAAAGATGCTGCGAGGCGCCGCCGTAGTGGCAGCCGCAGTCATCGCACTGACGGCGTGCTCGCCAAGCGGCAGTACTAGTTCCGGCGGGCAGGGCGTCGCCGACGACGGCTGCACCGCGGTGGTCGTGGCAACGTCGTCCGAAAAGGTGAACCTCATGGAGGAGCTCGGTGAGGCGTTCAAAGACTCTGCCGAGCATTCGGGGCTCTCGCAGTGCGCGACAGTCCAGCCGGTGAATGTTGCTTCGGGCAAGGCAGCACAGTATCTATCGGATTCAACGAAGACCTGGGCGCTCGGCGACAGCAGCGCGCCCTCGGTGTGGTCGCCCGCTTCTACGGTCTGGACAAACCGCGTCGCATCGATCGCCGGCGAGCAGGTGGTTGCCGGCGCCGAGAGCTTCGCAAAGACACCGGTCGTGTTCGGCATGCCCGAGTCGATGGCGCGAGCGCTCGGCTACCCCGATCAGCCCGTCAGCATGCAGCAGATTCACGATCTGATCCAGAACCCTGATGGATGGGGCTCGGTCGGCAAGCCAACCTGGGGCTCGTTCAAGATCGCAAAAACCAACCCGAACAGCTCGACCACCGGCATGTCGATGCTGCTGATGCAGGCCTATACCGCGTCGGCAAAGACACAGGATCTCACCACTGCTGACGTGCAGGCAGCCGAAGAATTCTCGCGAGTCTTCGAGTCAGGTGCGATCCACTACGGCGACACGACCGGCAAGGTGCTACAGAACCTGGCCGACAAGACTTCGGGCAAGGGGTCCTCATACGTGAGCGCCATCGCGCTCGAAGAAACCTCGCTCTACAACTACAACATCGGCAACCCCGACTCGCACACGGTGCAGCCGGGCGAGACACTCACTCCCCCGGCCGAGAAGCTGGTCGCGATCTACCCGAGTGAGGGCTCGATGTTCAGCGACAACCCGGCCGTAGTGCTGAACGCCGCCTGGGTCACTCCCGAGCAGCGCACGGCGTCCGAGGCGTTCGTGAAGTTCCTACACACCAAGTCCGCGCAAGAGGTACTGCCAAAGTACGGGTTCCGCCCGCTCGACGACAGCGTCGATGTCAGCCAGTATCTGAACGCAGACGTCGGCATCGATCCAGCGCAACCGGCGACTACGCTCCCCCAACCCGCCCCCGAGGTCGTCTCGGCTGCTATCGACCAGTGGGCGGCCATTCGCAAGCCTTCTGCGGTGCTGCAGCTGATCGATATCTCGGGGTCGATGGACGAGCCCATCGGCGACGGCAAATCGCGACTCGACGGTGCGATCGAGGGCTCGACCACCACGCTCGGCCAGGTGCGCTCGACCGACGAGATCGGCGTGTGGGCATTCACCACGGGCATCTCGAGCAGGGTCGATGGTGCGAAGCTCGACGGTATCGCCGTGGTGCGCGAATTCGGCGTGCTCGGCGGCGATAAGGAGCTGCTGCAGAACGACATCGCAGATCTCGCGAACAGTCAGCGCGCTGGCACCCCGCTCTACGACGCGATCGACATGGCCTACGAATACATGAAACAGCACGCGGAGTCGGGCCGGATCAACGCTATCGTCGTGCTCTCTGACGGCGAAGACACCGACTCGATCGTGCGGCTCGATACCCTGGTGCAGAAGATCAACGCCGACCAGAAGGAGGGCGGCAACGACAAGCCTGTGCGCATCTTCGCCATCGCGTACTCGAACTCGGCCGACGTTGAGGCGCTGTCGAAGCTCGCCCGCGCGTCGGGTGGGCAGGTGTTCGACGCGACCGACCCGGCGAAGATCACCGACACATTCCAGTCGGTCATGAACAACTTCTAGACGGCGGTACAACGATGGCAGAGCGACCAAGGAAGAGGGCGATGAGGATCGGCCTGATGGGTCTCGTGCTCGCAGGCGCGGCCGCGTTTGCGACCGCCGCACCGGTCGCCGCAGTCACGAACGTCGCCGACCTCGTCAGCGCGTGCCAAGACCAGCAGCCCGTCTGCCTCTACGACGGAGCCTCGATCGCAGACCCCGGTGCAGTTGCGAACGCCCTGCCTCAGGGCGTGCAAGTCGTGGTGATCCCGCAACCCGACCAGGCAGAGAGCCTGCCGTCGACCGCGATCGCATCGCAATTTCGCGATCTCACGGGCGATCACACAGTCATCGTCATCGAGGATCGCCCGGTCGCCGACCGCTTCGCAGTCGCGTCGAAGGGCGACGCCGAAGAGATCACCGCATCGCTGTACTCGCGGGGCGAGGATGACGGCGGTGCCGCTGTGCTCTCGGTCGCTTCGACGCTCACCCCCTCCGCAGATGCTCCGAGCGACTCGGGCGGCGACACGCCAAACTCCGACAGCGGCGTGGTGTTCGCCGCGTTCGCCGGATTTCTGCTGCTCGGCGCGGTCATCGGCGGTGTCGTGATGCTGATTCGCCGCCGCAGCAAGGGGGCGATGAAGCAGATAGAGGGATCGAGGCGGCTCGAGAACGAGCTCGCTGCGGCCCTGAACGGCGAGAACGGTGAATTCGTTCAGCAGGCACTCGACCTGTTGCGACAGTACACGGGTCTCTATCCCGATCTCACCGAGAAGCTCTCCGGCCTCACTCAGCACGTATCCGAGTTGTTCATCCGTGTGCGCAAGCGTGGCACGGACCAGCAGGTGCGGCTGCTGCAGGCGCAGTACCGCGACACGCTCCTGAAGCTCTTGAAGGCTCTCAACGGCGACTACTACGGCGACATTCAGCGCAACCCTCAGTATTGGAGCAGCCCCGAAGAGCGGCTCGCAGAGGTGCGCCGTGCGGTTGAGGCCGTCGACCAAGAGGCCGTCGAGAACATCAAGCAGGTCAACGAGTCCCGCGATCTCGAGTTCAAGGTTGCACTCGATTCGCTGATCAAGACCGTCAGCGAAGCAAAACTTTCCGATGTCTACACCGACCGCGAACAGTAATAGTTACCCCCAACGCGAAAGAACTCAGGAGACCCCGAATGTCAGAGCAGACCGTTGCAGTCGATTTTACCCAGTTGCTAGAGCCCGCCGATACACAGGCACCCGAGGTGCAGGCGACCCCGCTCGAGCAGGCGATTGCCGAGGCGGGTGCGAAGCCGACTTCAACCGACCTCGTGGTGGCGCGCCCCGAAGATTCGCCCTTCAAGTTTCGCAGCCTGCTCACTGAGAAGCAGCTCGCCGACCTGCAGCACGGCGCCCCGGTGCTCGCGAAGAAGTTCATCGACGACGTGAACCAGATCGTCAGCTTCGGCGGGCCGGTCATGCAGAAGATGAACAGTGCCTCGGTGCAGCTACTCGAGGCGCAGCGAGACATCAAGGTGCCCGAGGCCGACGCGGTCGTCAACGACATGCTGCGCACGATGGATGGCTTCGAGAAGAAGTGGCGATCGCAGAAACTCGAAGACGCGGTGAGCACGATCGTCGGCTGGTTCAAGAAGGGCAAGTACACGCTTGCGACGATGGCACGCGAGTCGAAGCCGATCGCCGACAAGATCGACCTCGCCGAGGTGAAGCTGCAAGAGATGGAGAGCTCGCTCGCCGACAACATCGCGCGCGGCCAGTTGCTGCACAAGCAGACCCTCTCACACATGGACGATGTGGTCGCCGTGCTCGCGGCCCTCGAGCAGGTCATCGAAGAGATTCGCCGGGAGTTCGATGAGGCAGACGGCCTGCTGCGAGGCGCGGAGTCGAGCGGCGCCGAGATGGTCGAATACAAGGGCGAGAGCATTACTGTGAACGAGCTGCGCGAAGTGCACAGCAACCTTGCCTTCGTGCTGTCAGAAACCGAGAAAACGTGGTCCGATTGGCGCTCGCAGTTCTTCCTCGGCTTTGCACACGCCCCTGCCACCCGCAACCTCGTCGTCACCACGTTTGCCCTGCGACGGCGTCTCGCCACGTTCCGCACCATGGGTCTACCGTCGGCTCGGCAGTCTCTCGTCATGTGGCAGCAGGCCGCGTTCGCGCGCGAGGGCGCCGAGATCGGCACAGCGGTGCAGGAGGGCACGAACAAGCTCATCCAGGGCGCCTTCGCTGAGACCGCGAAGTCGGTCGAGATGGTGGCAAATGCCGCCCAGGCTCCGGTCATCACCGAAGAGACGATCTGGGCAGTCATCGATTCGGTGAAGCAGCAGTGCGCTGCGATCGTCGAGGCCGATCGCTCGGGCCGTGCGCTGCGCACCCGCAATCTTCAGGCGATCGAGCGCGGAGAGGCGACGATCGAAGACGCGGTGATCGCGTCGCAGCGCGCGGTGGCGGCAGCAGCCCGCCAAAACCCCGCAGTCGCAGGCACTGCCGCAAACGAGCAGCTGACCTCGGGCGCGAGCGACGCCGGCGACGACCTGCTGAACAAGCTCACCAGCTGACACTTTTCGCGCAGTTCGCGAGACAGCTCGGCGAGGCTGGGGTTCTAAGATGACAGCATGCTAGAGATTCTCACCGGAACCGGCCTCGCCGCGGCCGCTGGTCTCAACGCCTACATTCCGCTCCTGCTCATGGGCATCGCCGGCCGCATCGATTGGATCCAGCTGCCGAACGGGTGGCTCTGGCTCGAGAACGAGTGGGTCATGGTGATCCTCGGTGTGCTCTTCATCATTGAAATCATCGCCGACAAGGTGCCCGCCGTCGATTCGGTGAACGACTGGATCCAGACGGCGGTGCGCCCAGCCTCCGGGGGTATCGTGTTCGCCGGAGGCATCGGCACCTCGACCGTGGCAGTCGACGATCCGGGCAACTTCTTCTCGTCTGGCGCTTGGATTCCGGTCGTCATCGGCATCGTGCTCGCGCTGCTCATGAGCCTTGCGAAGAGCGCGGTGCGCCCGGTCGCGAACATTGCCACTGGCGGCGCGGCTGCTCCCGCCCTCAGCACTGCAGAAGACGGGGCGAGCGTGGTGTTGGTGGTGCTTGCGATCGTCGCACCCGTGCTCGTGATGCTCGCCCTCGGCCTGGTGATCCTTTGCTTTGTGCTGCTGTTGCGGCGAATGCGACGTAAGCGGCGCGAACGGGTATCGCAGCCCGCCTAGCCGGCCACGATCGCGGCTTTCAGTCGCACCGGCTATGCTTGTTGCGTGGGTCGGCCAGGCCGACCCCATCGTCGCTGACGTTTTTGGGTTCTCAAAAAGGATCCGCGCAGGTGCCCCGCGCACCAAGACTCTCTGCGGCGAACGGATGCGCGATCCCGCGCACTCGCCGAATTCTTCGCAACGCAGCACCGCCGCGCAACGCACGAGCTTCTGCTCGTCTGTTGCGATCAAGCGCGCGTCGCACACTTAAGAAAGCTATCTGTGACCACTCAGTCATTCGCCGATCTCGGCGTGCCCGCACCCCTCGCTCACGCCCTCGAGAAGAACGGCAAGAGCGCACCGTTTCCCATTCAGCGCGACACGCTGCCCGACACGCTGAAGGGCCGCGACGTGCTCGGGCGCGGGCGCACCGGCAGCGGCAAGACGATCGCGTTTGCGATCCCGCTCGTCGCAAATCTCGCGATTGACGCCGACAAGAAGCGCCGCCCGAACCGGCCCCGCGGCATCGTGCTCGCCCCCACGCGCGAGCTCGTCACCCAGATCGCCGAGACCGTGAAGATGCTCGCCGACCCGGTCGGCGTGCGCGTCACGACCGTCTTCGGCGGCGTGCCGCAGCGTCGCCAGGAGGCGGTGCTCGAGCGCGGCGTCGATATCGTCGTCGCGGCTCCCGGCCGCCTCGATGACCTGATGCGGCAGAAGCTCGTGAGCCTCGACGGCGTCGAGGTGACCGTGCTCGACGAGGCGGACCACATGGCAGACATGGGCTTTCTGCCCGTCGTCACCCGCATTCTGAATGCCACCCCGAAGCAGGGGCAGCGACTGCTGTTCAGCGCGACGCTCGATAACGGCGTCGACAACATCGTGAAGAAGTACCTGCACGATCCGATTCTGCACTCGGTCGACAGCGCAGAGTCGCCGGTGCCGCAGCTCACGCACCACGTCTTTGAGGTCGCGAGCGGGGCCGGCAAGGATCAGCTGATCGAGGCGCTCGCCTCGGGCACCGCGCGTCGCATCTTCTTCACCCGCATGAAGCACCAGGCCAAGAAGCTCGCGAAGCAGCTGACCGCGAAGGGCATCCCTGCGGTCGAACTGCAGGGCAACCTCTCGCAGAATGCGCGCGACCGCAACCTGGCGGAGTTCGTGAGCGGCCAGGCGAAGGTGCTCGTGGCGACCGACGTTGCCGCCCGCGGCGTGCACGTCGACGGTGTCGATCTCGTGGTGCACGTCGATCCCCCGGTCGAGCACAAGGCGTACCTGCATCGTTCGGGCCGCACGGCGCGTGCCGGCAACGAGGGTGACGTCGTCACCATCGTGATGCCCGAGCAGCGCGGCGAGATGCGCCAGATCATGCGCGCGGCGAAGATTCAGGTCACGCCGCGCTCGGTGCGCATCGACGATCCAGAGGTGCTCGAGCTGATCGGCGAGGTTGCTGCAAAGGTCGACCCGCGTGAGACCGAGCGGCTGCGAAACGCTGCACAGGCGCAGCAGCAGCGCGCCGCAGGCCACAACCCGGCGGGCCAGGGCCAGTCGCAGGGCGCCAACGCGAAGCGCAAGCGCTCACGCGGCGGCCGTGGCCAGGGTTCGGCAGCCGGTTCATCGACCGAGTCGAGTTCGGGTTCGCGTCAACAGCGCGGCCAGGGTTCGGGCGCGGGTTCGCAGCAGCGCGGGCGAGGATCGCAGCAGGCCGAACAGCAGGGCCAGTCGCGGCAGGGCGGCCAGTCGCGGGGTCGCCGCGGCGGCTCGGGTTCGGGGCAGCAGCGCTCGAACGACGGGCAGCGCACCGGTGGGCAGCAGCGCTCGTCGGGCGGCTCGACCGCAATGTACTCGACGAGCAGCTCAGGTCTCGCACCGACGTTCCAGACCCCGAAGCCGCGTCAGAGCGGCTCGCGCCGCGTGCGATCGGGCGACTAACCGATATACCGTCGCACCTCGTTCAGGAGTTCTTTGGGCTCGTCTGCCCAGAACTGCAGCAGCGTCACTTCGTGCACTCCACCCTTCGGCGGGCCGCCGGGCAGCCGAAGGGCGGTGGGGCGCTCGAAGCGAATCTCGATGTTCGTCTCGTTGCTCGCTCTGATGGCACACACCATCTCACCATCCTGTTCGAAGATGCGTTTCGGCTTGTCTGTGCTCTTCATATCGGGTGTGCTGAGGTGCAGCCGAACCGACTCGATGTCGTCCCAGCTCGCGAACAGGTCGATGCGAGTGCCCTCACGCACGTGAATGCCCTCGGGACCGACGGTATGCGGCCGCACGAAGAATGCGCAGAGCAGCCCGATCATCCAGAGCAGCCCCCAGATGCCGATCGCGAGCATGAGCACCCGTACCGGCACCCATCTGTGCACGATCATGTCGATGATCGGAATCTCGATGGCCGAGAGCACGATGAAGATCATCAAGATCGTGAGCGTTGGCCGGTGGTAGGCGAATCCTTTCGCTCCCTCCGCGATTCTCGGGCGGCGAGTGATCGCGAGCCAGATGCTCTCGAAGATAAGCATCTCACCGCGCGCCAGCTCGGCCATCACTGCACCCGCTCGCTGCGGTTCTGCGCTCATCACTTCCCTGGCCTTTCAACGACAACCGCGGCTGTCGCGTAACTCACCGGCTCGTCGGCAACCAGTTCTTCGAGGCGGCCGAGCACTGCGGCGACGCCGCGCTCGAACGCCGGCCGATCCTCTTCGCTCACCGACTCGAGCAGCTTCTTTGACAGATCCAAGTGATCGGCCTGCATTCGCTGCATCATTTTGCGAGCGGACTCGGTGAGGGCGACGAGCACGGCCCTGCGGTCGGTGGGATGAGCGGAGCGAGTGACGTAGCCCGCAGCCGAGAGTGCGTCGACGAGCGCCGAGACGTTGCGGGGCGTGGTCTGCATGTGCTGCGCGATTGCGTGTTGGGTCATCGGCTCGCCGTGCACGAGCACCCAGAGGGCGTGCACACGCGACTCTGAGAGCGAGGTGCCTGCAAATGCTCGATGCATGTCCTGCTGAAACAGCGAAGCAATGGCCAGAAGCCGATCAAGAGTTGTTGTATGCACAATAGTTACATTATTACTTATTTACCTGCGGTAACTATATTTCTGATGGACCGTTCCATCCATGCGATGCGCGATCTACGATCGAGACATGCCTAAGACTGTCTTTCACACGGCGACCACCATCAACGGTTCTCTCGCCACCGATGACGACTCGCTGCAGTGGCTCTTCGATGTGCCCACCGAGGGCCTCGAACACGGCGACCTGACGCAGTTCATGCCCGGGGTCGGCGCGATCGTGACGGGCTCGACCACCTATAACTGGGTCGTCGACTTCGAGAATCTGATGGAGCACCCGGAAAAGTGGCAGCCTTTCTAAGGCGACCGGCCCACGTGGGTCTTCACGAGCCGGCAGCAGCGGCAGGTGCCGGGCGCAAATCTGCGTTTCACCTCGGGCGACGTAAGCGAGGCCTGGGCGCAGATTCTCGCCTCCGCGAACGGCGGCGACGTGTGGGTCATGGGCGGCGGCGAGTTGGTCGGCCAGTTCATCGATGCCGGGTTGCTCGACGAGATTCGACTCTCGATCGCTCCCGCAACACTCGTATCGGGTCGACCGCTACTGCCGCGCGAGCTCGGCACCAATGACCTCGTGCTCACCTCGGCGCGCCAGGTGGGTGCCTTCGCCGAGCTCATCTACGAGGTGCGGCGGTAACTGGCTCTCGCGAGGATGTCGGCGCCCAGGGCTACACTTCGGTGCATGGGAGAAACCTTCAGCAAAGACGAGGTGCTTCGGCTGCGCGTGACGGCACAGGGGTTGTGCGGCGGCTTCGAAAAGGATCAGCCTGCGGCCAGAGCAAACCGATCTTCAGGCGCTGAGCACATCGCCGAGACTGCCCGCCACATGCTCGCGGTGCAGGGGCAAGACTGGCGCTCTGCGCGCTGGGCGCTCGGACTGCGCTCCCCCGGCACCTCTGTTGCCGATGTGCACGAGGCATTCAACAGCGGGCTCATCGTGCGCTCGTGGCCCATGCGTGGCACGATTCACCTGCTCGCGGCCGAAGACATCGGGTGGATGCAGAAGGTCACCAACCCCCGCGTGCTCTCGGGCGCGGCGAAACGCCGCGAGTTTCTCGGGATCAGCGACGAGACCCTCGAGAAGCTTGTCGAGGTCTCTATCGATGCGCTTCGCGGCTCAGCGGGAATGGATCGCGACGAACTTGCCGACGTATGGACCGAGGCGGGCGTTGAGTGGCAGAGCAACTGGCGGTACCACCTGATCTGGTGGCTCTGCCAGAACGGCATCGCGGTGCTCGGCCCCGTTTCTGAGCGCGGCGAGCCTCGCCTGGTGCTCGCAAGCGAGTGGATCGGCGCGCCTCGCGAGCTGGGCGGCGACGAGGCGCTGCTCGAACTCGCCGCACGCTACGCCTCGGCGAGGGGCGCGGTGACGGCGAAAGACCTCGCATGGTGGGCTGGAATCACCGCGGGTGCCGCAAAGCAGGGGCTCGCGCACGCGACGCAGGCGGGGCGGCTCGTTCAGCTGCACCTCGCGAGCGAGGGCAAACCTGTCGTGCTCTGGGCCGATCCCACGCAGCTCGAGCGCAGCGCGAGCGCAGAGCTGCCCGATTGGCTGCTGCTGCCCGCGTTTGACGAGCACCTGCTCGGCTACCAAGATCGCAGCCCGCAGCTCGACCCGGCGCACTTCGAGCGCATCGTGCCCGGGCGCAACGGCATGTTTCTCGCGACGGTAGTGCGCGACGGACGCGTGGTCGGCACCTGGAAGAAGAGCACGCGAAAAGACGAGGGTCTCATCGGCACGCCGCTGCCGGGTGAAAAGCTCGGTGCTGGTCGCAGCGCCCTCGGGCGGCTGGCCAAGCAGTGGGGCGAATTTCGCGGGTTGGGCAAGACTCCCTTTGCTCTGGCATCAGCCTGAGAACCCTCGCACTAGAATAAACAGAACAGCATCAGCCCCGCGAGGAGTTATTCGTGAAGACCTTCACCCGCATTGCCGCCGTCATCACCACGGCGCTCGTTTCGTTCTTTGTCGCCACCCCCGCACTCGCGAGCGAAGGCGGCGAGAAGTTCGATCCCGCAGCCGAGTTCTCGGCAGCGGGCCAGCCCGTCGACATGGTGGCCATTCTCATCGTCGGAGCCGTGCTGCTCGCAGTGGTGCTGATCGTCTCGCAGCTCGTCGGCAATCTCTTCGAGAAGTCAGGCAAGTAACCCGATGACCGTGGCGCAGGCGCTCGTCGCCCTCGAACTCGACACGCTCGAACTTGAGATCGACGAGGCGATCCTGACCGTCACGGTCAATCGCCCGGCGGTGTTGAACGCACTTTCGCCCGCCGTCATCGACGAGTTGCGCCGGGTATTCGGCGCGCTGCGCGATGGGCTCGGCGTCTCGAGCGATGACAGCGCGTCAGATAACGCCGAAGCCGCCCCCGACTGGTCGGTTCGCGGCATCGTGCTGACCGGCGCGGGCGAGAAGGCTTTTGTGGCCGGCGCCGACATCTCGGCGATGCGAGACATGACTCCCGCCGAGTCGCGCGAGTACTCCGAACGCACCGGGGAGCTCACCTCATGGATCGAGACATTGCAGGTGCCAGTCGTCGCGGCCGTCAACGGCTTTGCGCTCGGCGGCGGCTGCGAGCTGGCGATGGCCTGCGACTACATCTTTGCGTCTGAGAACGCGAGCTTCGGGCAGCCCGAGGTCGCGCTCGGGCTCATCCCGGGCTTCGGTGGCACAGTTCGCCTCACCCAGTACGTGGGTATAGCGGCCGCCCGTGAGCTGATCATCACCGGCCGCCGCATCGACTCGGCAGAAGCCCTGCGGCTCGGGCTCGCGCTTCGCGTGCTGCCCGACGTGGCTGCGGTGCGAGCCGCGGCACGCGAGAGCCTGGGGCTGGCGGCCGCGCAATCGCCGGCTGCGGTCGCAAGCGCAAAGCAGACCACTAGGGCGGTGCGCCCGCTCTCGACCGACGACGGCCTCGCATTCGAGGCTGAGGCCTTCGCGGCCCGCTTCGGCACCCCCGACATGCTCGAGGGCACCGCGGCGTTTCTCGAGAAGCGCCGCGCGGAGTTTCTCGGCCTGTAGAAGCAGAAGAGCCCAGCTCGCAAAGCGAGCCGGGCTCCGGCTGTCGTGGCAGACCGCCTACGACTGCAACGAGGCGGTCACAGGGTCGCGCACCACGCGGAAGGTGGCGACAAGCGGATCGGCCGCGCCGCGCACCACACCGGTCGGCGATGCGGCGACTGCCTGCAAGAACGTCACGGTCTCTTCAGTGATCTCTTCGCCGGGCACGAGGTTCGGAATACCGGGCGGGTAGGCCGCGAGCGTGTCGGCCGAGACCCGTCCGATCGCCTGGTGCGCCGTGACCACGACGCTCTCTGCAAAGTAAGCCGCACGAGGCAGCATGCGCAGCGTGCCTGCAGCGGGCAGCGGCGGAAACTCAGTGGCCTTGTCTGCCTGGCCCGCACGGCGCATCTCGTCTGCCTCGTCGGCGACTGCGCGCAACGCGGCCATGATGCGGTCGACATCGGGGGTGGCGAGCGCGCCGATCACGGCGACGATCGAGGTTGCAGTCGACATCTCGAAGAACACGTTGTGCTCCACGATCAGGCGGTCACGCACCCAGTGGCCGCTCTGGCCGAGCTTCGAGACGTCGATGGGCACACGCAGCTGATCGGTTGCAACAATGTCGGGAAACTCGTCGAAGTGGTCGCTGATGATCGACAGGCGATCGTCTGCGCGCACCTGCTCGCGAAGCTGCTCTGCGCAACGCAGCGACTCCCCGATCTTCTCGGTGCCCTGCACGAGTGCGCGCCGCGCGAGGTCGAGTGAGCCCATGAGGATCGCGCTCGCCGAGGTCGAGGCGGTCATGGTGTAGGCGCGGTCGATGAGGGGCTCGAGCACGTCTGCAAACGGGCCTTCGCCGAGGTGCAGCATCGAGGCCTGGGTGAGCGAGCCCGCGAGCTTGTGCGTGCTCGAGATCACGATGTCGGCGCCGAGGCGCGCGGGCGACTCTGGCAGTTCGGGGTGAAACCCGAAGTGGGCACCCCACGCGCCGTCGACGATGAGCGCGACGCCGTGCGAATGCGCAACGTCGGCAAGGCCGCGCACGTCGGCGGTCGACCCGAAGTAGCTCGGCGAGACGGCGTAGACGCTCGCGGGCTTGCGGCCGTGCTCGATCTCCTCCTTGATCGCCTCGTCGAGGCGCTCGGGGGTGAGCCCGTGAGCAATGCCGTGACGCTCATCGACACTGGGCGCGACGAATGCGGGAATGAGGCCGCCGAGCAGCACGCCGTCGGTGAAGCTCGAGTGCGAGCTGCGCTGCATGAGCACGCGCTCTCCCAGCCCGCGCACCGCGAGCGCTGCGGTGCGGTTGCCCTGCGAAGCGCCATTGGTGAGCCACCAAACGCGACGCGCACCCCAGGCTTCGGCGGCGAGCTGCTGCGACTGCTCGCGCGAGCCGTTCTCGCCGAGGTCGATGCCGTCGAGCATGAGCGGCACGTCGTAGTTCACGATCTTCTCGCCATATGCCTCTGCAAGATGGCCCCCGCCGTGGTCGGCAGTGCCACCGTGGCCGGGAACCATGACCTGCAGCGGCCCGCTCTCTGCGAGGCGCTGGATTGATTCAACATAGGGTGCACGGCTCTGATCCATGTGCTTTATTTTGTCGCGTTCTGAAGGCCGAAGGAACCCCGAATGCTCTGCACTTGTTCAATATAGAATATGGAGCAAGTTTGCATTATTTGCAGTTTTGCTCCATATGAGTTGAGGTTCACCATGCTCGACCCCCGCCAGCTTCAGGCCCTCTCCGCGGTCGCCGCCGAGGGCTCGGTTGCTCGCGCCGCAACCAGGCTCGGGTGGAGCCAGCCGACCGTCGACTATCATCTCAAGGCCCTCGACCGACTTGTGGGCTCTCCGCTCATCACGCGCTCGAGCAGGGGCAGCTCGCTCACGGCCGCGGGCTCGCTCATGCTCGAGCGCGGCACGGCAATTCTTGCGCTCTCCAATCGCGCGCTCACCGATGTTCGCGAGTTCTCAAAGGTCGGCAGGGTGCGCCTGCGATTCGGTTCGTTTCCGACCGCTGCGGCGCAGCTGCTTCCCGGCGTCGCGCTTCGCCTTCGCGATGTGGGTATTGAGCTCGACGCGGTGCTTGAAGAGATCTCCCCGCTCGTCGCCCGAGTGAACCAGCACACTCTCGACGCCGCGCTCGTGTATACGGCGAGCGGCTACAGCTTGCCGTTCAGGCGCGGCGTACGCACGATCCAACTCTTGACCGACCCGCTCTTGCTGGCCTTGCCTGCGCACCACTGGGCCGCCGAGAGGCAGCGTTTCGATCGGGACTCGCTGCTCGAGCTCGAAGACTCCCCCTGGGTGTTCAGTGCGACCCCGGGCGACACGCTCGACGATGTAGTGCGCGATGCCTTCGCCGGGCGCCGGTTCGAGGTGGCGGTACGCACCGACGACTATTCGGTCGCGCTCGGCATGGTGGCTGCGGGCATGGGCATCGGCCTTGTTCCACGCCTCGCGGCAACGCGAGCCCCAGAGGGAGTCGCCCTTCGACCGATCGACGACCGCCGATTCGCCCGCGAGATCCTGCTCGCCGTGGCCGCGGTTCGCGGCGAACCCTCTCCGGCAGTGAGGCAGCTCGCCGAAGCAGTGCGTCGCACCATCGAAACGCTCGACTAAACGCGGGCCGGCCGCCTGGTGCGGCGCAGACCGTTAGTGCACCTGCGGGGCTGATGCAGAAGACTCTGCATCGGGCTTCTCTTCAGTGATGAAGAACGCCAACACCGAGCCCAGCGTAGCCGTAACCCCGCCGAGCAGAAACGCGACGCGGGTGCCCGCAGCGAGGGCGTGCGGATCGAGGGCCTGCGCCGTGCCGGTGACACCGCCGACGCCGGCCGCAACAATCGTCATCACAGTGACGAACAGTGCCGTGCCCGCGGCGCCGGCCACCTGCTGCACCGTCGAGATGATCGCGCTGCCGTGTGACGCAAGGCTGTGGGGCAGCGAACCGAGCGATACCGAGAAGAGGGGGGTGAACACGCCGGCGAGACCGAGGCTCAGCAGCATGTGGGTCGCCACCACCTGCCAGATCGACGTCGTATCGGTGAAGAGCCCCATGCCCCAAAGCGCGATCGCGGTCACGATCATGCCGGGCACCAAGAGAAAGCGCGCACCCCGCTGGTCAACGATGCGCCCCACGACTGGGCCAAGCAGACCCATGATGAGGCCACCGGGAAGCAGCGCGAGCCCGGATTGCAGCGTTTCGTACCCGAGCACGTCTTGCACGTAGATCGGCAGCAAGATCAGGCTGCCGAAGAGCGCGATCGAAGCGAAGACGAAAAGGATCACCGAGAGCGCATAGGGCTTGATCTGGAAGGTGCGCAGGTCGAGCAGCGCGCGATCGGTCTTCTGCAGGTGCAGCTGTCGCCACACGAAGAGCGCGAGTGACACCAGGCCGATGCACGCCGGAATAGCTGGCTCGATGGTCTCGCCACCGTTCGCGCGCTCGCCGATTGCGCTGAGCCCGTACACCACGCCGCCGAAACCGAGAATCGAGATGCACACCGAGAGCAGGTCGATGCGGGCGATCTTCTGCTCGCCCACATTGGGCATACGCAGAATGCCCAGTACGAGCGCGGTGATAGCAATCGGCAGCACGAAGATGAAGAGCCAGCGCCAGTCGAGCCACTGCAGAATCAGCCCTGAGACGGTCGGCCCGAGAGCGGGAGCCACCGACATCACGATGGCAATACGGCCCATGAGCTGGCCCCGATGATGCTCGGGCACCAGCGTGACGACGGCGGTCATGAGCAGCGGCATCATGATCGCAGTGCCGCCCGCCTGCACGACGCGGCCGAGCAGCAGCACGGCGAATCCAGGGGCGGCCGCCGAGATCAGGGTGCCCGCCGTAAACAGGCTCATCGCTGTAATGAAGAGCGTTCTCGTGGTGAGGCGCTGAATGAGCATGCCGGTAACCGGAATCACGATGCTCATCGTGAGAAGAAAGGCCGTGGTCAGCCACTGCCCCGCCGCCGCGCTGATGCGCAGGTCTTCCATCAATTTCGGCAGCGCAACGCCCATGATCGTCTCGTTGAGGATCACGGTAAAGGCGCTGCCGAGCAGCAGCCAGATGGCGAGCTGCTCGCGGGGCCCGAACTCTTGCGCGCCGTCTACGGGCTGAGAAGTAGGCATAAGAGTTCTATGTTACAGGGCGCGGGTCTCGCCGCGAAGCCCCCGGCCTCGACTATTCGAAGGGATCGCGCAGGCGAGACAGAAATGCCTTCGTTTCTTCGCGCAGCGGCGCATCGAAGATCTGCTCGGGCGGCCCCTGCTCGATGAGCCTGCCGTCTTTGAGGTAGACCACCCTGTCAGCGACCCTCCTGGCGAATGACATCTCGTGCGTCGCCATCACGATCGTCGCACCCTGCGCTTTGAGATCGCGAACGAGGTCGAGCACCTCGCCTACGAGCTGCGGGTCGAGCGCACTCGTGATCTCGTCGAGCAGAAGCAGCTCGGGATCTGTCGCGATCGCGCGGGCGATCGCCACGCGCTGCTGCTGCCCGCCAGAGAGCCGGTCGGGATACTCGCGCGCCTTCTCTGCAAGACCGATGCGATCGAGCAGGGCGAGCCCGGTGCGCTCGGCGTCGCCGCGCGAGGTGCGAAGCACCTGCCTTGCGGCGAGCGTCACGTTGTCGAGCACTCGCATGTGCGGAAAGAGGTTGTAGTGCTGAAACACCACGCCGATGCGAGCCCGCACCCGATCTGCGTCGACCCGCGGGTCGGTGATGTCAAGTGTGTCGCCCGCCTTTCCGCTCAGCAGAATGCGGCCGTCGTCTACCTGCTCGAGCAGGTTGATCGTCTTGAGCAGGGTCGACTTGCCAGACCCCGAAGCACCGATGAGCACGACCACCTCGTGCCGCCCGACCTCGAGGTCGATGCCGTCGAGCACGGTGTGATCGCCGAAGCGCTTCACGACGCCTTCGAGCCGCAGCACGGGGCTCGCAGTGGAACGCTCAACCGATTGCAGTTCTGCCTGGCTCATACGACTCCCCCGATCTGCTCACGTCGCTGCGCTCGAGCGGTCACCCAGTCGGTCACGCGAATGAAGGGCCACGAGAGCAGCACGAACAGCACGCCAGCGAGCACGTACGGGGTGAAGTTGTAGCTCGACGCGACTTCGATCTGCGCGGCGCGCACCGCGTCTACGGCGCCGAGCACCGAGATGAGACCGACGTCTTTCTGCATCGACACGAAGTCGTTCATGAGCGCCGGCGTGACCTTGCGAATGGCCTGGGGCATGACCACCAGGCGCAGCGTCTTCGCATGGCTCAGGCCCAGCGAGCGCGCCGCAAGGCGCTGCGACGGGTGCACGGCCTCGATGCCCGCCCGCAGCACCTCTGACACGTAGGCCGAATAGGTCAAGATGAGGGCAATCGTTCCCCAGAATTGCGCGGGCATGCGGCCGGTGAGCTCGAGGCCGGGCACTCCGAAGCCGACGATGTAGAGCACGAGCAGCAGCGGCATGCCGCGAAAGAGATCGGTATAGCCGGCGGCAAGCAGGCGAAGCGGGGTGAACACGGCCCCGCGCAGGGTTCGGGTGATGGCGAGCAGCGTGCCGAACACGGCGACACCGAGCACCGAGACCGCGAGCACCTGCACGTTGAGCCACAGGCCCTTGATCACCCGGGGAAACGCGTCAGCAGCGACACCGAGGTCAAAGAACGACGCCTGCACCTTCGCCCAGCCGGGGCTGCCTGCCAGCAGCAGTGCGAGCAGCCCCGCAAACACCAGGGTGCTCAGCACGCTCACAAGCAGCGAACGACGGCCACGACTACGCCGAAAGGCGCGGCGCCCCAGCTCGAGCTCGCTCGGCTGAAACGCACGCGCCTGCGGCGTGTTGGAGTCAACAGTCATTGAAACTTCGGATCAGGCTACTTCAGAAACGGAGCGCCCTGATCGGCGAGCCAGGTCTTCTCGAGCTCGGCCAGCGTGCCGTCTGCGCGCAGCGCATCGAGCGCGTCGCTCACCTTCGCGGTCAGTGACGATCCCTTCGGCAACACGAACGCGAACGCGTCTCCTGCTGCGGCATCGAGCTGGCCGACGATCACGCCGTCGCCCTCGAGCTGCGCGTCACGCACGTAGAACGCGGTGGGAAGATCGACCACCAGGGCATCGACCTGACCGTTCTGCAGCGCGGTCACGGCGTCGACGTTGTCGTTGAAGACCTGCACGTCGCTGCTCGGAGCGATCACGTCTTCGGCGGCCTTCAGCGAGGTGGTGCCGCTCATCACGCCGATCACCGCGTCTTTCAGGTCGGCAATGCTCGTGGCGGCCGCAGCCTTGCTGCCCTTTGCCGCGACGACGGCCTGGGTCGTCTCGTAATAGGGCGACGAGAAGTCGACGGCTTTGGCGCGCTCGGGCGTTACCGAGAACTGCTGAATGTTCAGATCGAAGTCTTTCGGGCCAGGCGCAATCGCGGCATCGAACGTGCTGCGCACCCACACCACGTCGTCCTTCGAATACCCGAGTTTGTCGGCGACCGCGTAGGAGACCGCTGCCTCGAAGCCCTCGCCATTCTCGGGCTCGTTGTCGATCACCCATGGGGCAAACGCGGGCTCGCCAGTCGCGATGGTGAGCTTGCCCTCGGTGATCGGGCCGACCTCGCTGCTCGCTGCGGCATCGCCACCGGCGTCACCCGCGCCGCTCGCGCAGGCAGTCAATGCCAGCGCCGCGATGGCGCCTGCTGCGGCGAGCGCCGCGAACCGGGAATGTGCACGCATGTGAATGCTCCTCGAGTGTGAGAAATTGAATGGTTTAAGCCTAGGGGTCGCCACCGACAGCGCATGCTGCGCGAGTCATACAGTGTCATACGCGACGAGGATCAGCGCCGGTCGGCTCCCGAAACGATGGTTCGGGCGCAGCTTCCCGTACCCGCTTCGACGAGCTCGGCTAGCGCGTCGTCAGGCTCTCTCGCGGCGATGTCGAAGAACGCGAGGTCGGCGAGCGCTCCGACGCCGAGCTGACCGAGGCGCTTCTTTCCGACGTGCAGGCCGAGCGCCGTGGCCCCACCCAGGGTGACCGCTGAGAAGAGCCGCTGGTGCAGGTCTCGCGCATCGTAGCCCTGCTGCCTCGCAACTCGGTAGAGCAGGCTCACGTCCGCGAGCGGGTCGAGCGAGGGCGACGAAGAGAGCGAGTCGGTGCCGACGGCGATCTGGTTGCCCTCGCGTAGGTAGTCGGCAACCGGGGGCATGTCGAGGCCGATGATCTCGTTCGAGCGCGGGCAGAGCGCGACACTCGTGCCGCGGGCTCGCAGCAGCGCACGATCGTCGGCGTTCACGTAGACGCCGTGCGCGATGTGGCAGTCGGGCCCGAGCACGCCGAGGTGGTCGACGAACTGGGTCGAAGACACCCCAATCCCCTTCGAGCGCAGCGCCCGAAAGCTGTCTGCGCCGAGGGTGGGCCACGCCTCTTCGCCGCCGGCACGGGAGACTGCGCCGCGTTCCCGCTCCATGTGTGCCTCGGCGAGGTGAATGTGCAGCCGCAGCCCCTCTTCGCGAACGATGTCTGGCAACTCGAGCAGTGGCTGCACCTCGAGCGAGTAGGGGGCGTGCGGCGAGACGCCGCCGCCGGGTGGCCGCGGAATGCGCCGAAACTGGTCGCGCACGCGCTCGCGCTCGGCGGCGGTCCAGTCGGCGTTGCTCGCGCCGTAGACCTCCCAGTAGGCGATTCCGTGCAGCCGGGCATCGTGCAGCGCCGAGAGCGCGGCTTCGTCAGTGACCACGTCGGCGATCGCGGTGACTCCCGCGGCGATCGAACGGGCGGCGCCGTCGGCAGCGGCCGTTGCCCAGTCGTGACCGGCGCGCTCGTACGCCTGATCGAAGGCGTTGCCCCAATCGTCGAAGCCGTTGTAGTGCCTGCCTGCCACCTCGTGCATGTGGGTGTACTGCAGGTGCGTGTGCGCGTTGACGAGTCCGGGGGTGAGCACACCGTCCCAGTGCTCCTCGCGAAATGGCTCGCCGCGCTGGGCGAGCGCTTCGAGCACCCAGCGCCGGTCGCCGACGTGCAGAATGCGCTTGCCGCGCACGGCGACTGCGCCGTCTTTGATGCGCGGACTGGTCACCGGCACCACGATGTTCGCGCTGTAGACGACGATCTCTGGGTTCACGGCTTTGAGTCTATGGCGTCGCCGCCGTGGCGGCCGGCACCTTACGCCCGGTAACGGTGCACGCGCCAATCCTGCGCCGCGCCACCGGGCCGGCCCGATTCAGCGCGAGGATCGGCCGAGCCGCCGAACGCGGCGAGCGCGGCACGGGCAACGCGATCCTCGTCGGCCACACGCAGACGGTGCAGCCCGGGCGCGAGCTCCTGGCCGACGAGCCGATCGAGAGCGACGAGCTGCGTCGCGAAGCTGAGATCCATCGCCTCGATCGGATTGCCCTCAGCCACCGTGTAGTTCACGCCGCCACCACCAGCGAGCACGAAGAAGCCCGTGCCGGCTTGCTCGCGTATGCCACCTGGGGGTCGCCACTCGTCGATGTGGTCGCCGACGATCACGGCGTGCCAGCCCGCGGCCCGCAGCTCGTCGAGTCCGATCTCGTCGTCGATGCCGCCGGCAACCGCCACCACCGCCCCGGGGCGAAGCGACCGCAGCGCCGCGGCATCGAGCGTGTGCCAGACCCCCGTTGCGCTCACCACGATATCGGCACCGCTGAGCGCCTCGGCGAGCGGAAGGGCCTCATGCCCGTCGTGCATCGCGGCGAGCGCGCGCACTGCGTCGTGCTCGACGACGGTGATGCGGGCGCCGAGCGCGGCAGCGAATCGGGCGACGCCGATGCCGACAGGCCCGTATCCGATCACCGCCCAACTGGTGCCCTCGATGCCCGCGGCGATCCCTGCGGCTGTCGCGCGCGGGCTGTCGAGCAGGTCGCCGACGGCGAACACGCAGCTCTGGCCGGTGCCGATGAGGTTGTCGAACTCGAGCTTCGTGCGCGCATCGTTCGCCGCGATCACGGGCAGCAGCAGCTCCCCCGCCGCGGCCATCTCTTCGAGGGGTCGCACGCCACTCGTAGTTTCTTCGCTCGCCGCCCGCAACTGCCCGCCGCGCGCCGAAAGCGCAGTTTGATGCTCAGTGTGCGCGAGCCGAATCAGGTGCGCACCGTCATCAACAAGCAGGGTCGGCGCCCACTCGAGCGCCGCGGCGGCGTGCTCCCGATCACGCGCATCAGCTTCGGCGGGGGCGACATGCCCCATCGGCGCGAACACCGCGCAGCCTCGTGCCGCGAGCTCGCTCGCCACCCCGGGGTCCGTCTCGTTCACGGCGCCGAACACCGCGACCTCCGCACCCGCGCGCGCAACCGCCAGAGCGAGCGCCGCGGTCTTCGGCTCGAGCACGAGGCTCAGCAGCACCCGCTCTCCGCGCAAGGCGCCGCTCGAAGCAAGCTCGCCCGCGATCCGACTGGTCGCTCGCATGTGCTCGGCGGCCCAGTCGATTCTCGCGCCCGCACCGGCTCCTCGCTGCGAGTCTGCCCCGGGTCGCTGAGGTTCGGGCTGGTCCGAAATCACGAGGGCACGCGTCGCCGACCCCTTCGCCCCCTCACCAAGCCCGACCTCGTCGGCGCACACGCGGGCGCCCATCCGTTCGAGCGAGGCCGCGAGGCGCGCTCGCAGCGCGCGATCCTCGACACGAAGCACAATCGGCACACCCGCAATCGCGCGGTTACCGGCGCGGGCGACCGAACGAATCAGGCGTTCGGCGCGCAGCGATACGGAGGCGTGCTGGTCGTACGGCTGCGCTGAGGTCGGCATGACGCCCAAGTGTAGGCCACCGCACCGACGCTCTACGATGGAGCACTATGGATGCCCCCGCACACCAGTCACCGAACGCGCTCGCTGACCAGCTCGACTCGCTGCCCTACACCAGGCGGCATAATCGGGTGCTCTTCGGCTCCGGCCTCGGCTGGGCGCTCGACGCGATGGACGTGGGTCTGATCTCGTTCATCATCGCCGCCCTCGGCCAGCACTGGCAGCTCGAGAAGGGCGAACTCGGGCTGATCACCTCGATCGGCTTCGTCGGCATGGCGATCGGCGCGACGCTCGGCGGCCTGCTCGCCGACCGCTTCGGCAGGCGGCAGGTGTTCGCGGTGACGCTGCTGATCTACGGTCTCGCGACGGGTGCGAGCGCGCTCGCCGGCGGCATCGCGATGCTGCTCGTGCTGCGCTTCTTCGTGGGCCTCGGCCTGGGTGCCGAACTACCGGTCGCGTCGACCTACGTGAGCGAGTTCGCGCCCGCGCGCATTCGAGGCAGGCTCATCGTGATCCTCGAAGCTTTCTGGGCGGTCGGCTGGACGGCCTCGGCGCTGATCGGCTACTTCGTGGTTCCCGCCTCGGAGCACGGCTGGCGCTGGGCGTTCGCACTGGGCGCGATCCCGGCCGTCTACGCCCTCATCGTGCGCTGGGGGCTGCCCGAGTCGCCGCGATGGCTTGCTGGTCGCGGCAGGTTTGACGAGGCGGCGCGCGTCGTCGCCGACTTCGCGTCTTCGCCGGCGATTGGGCGGCGAGGATCAGCGCCGACCCCTGCCGTCTCGACAGACATGCCCGCAGCGCCCTCGAGGTCAGAGACACCCGCCGAGGCGCCGATCGCGACGAGCGCCGGCAGGCGCCTCGCCGCGCTCTGGTCTCCGGAGTTTCGTCTTCGCACGGCCTCGATCTGGCTTGTCTGGTTCTGCGTCAACTTCGCCTACTACGGTGCCTTCATCTGGATTCCGAGCATCCTCGTCGACGCGGGCTTTCCGCTCGTGCGCTCGTTCGGATTCACCCTCGTCATCACGCTCGCACAGCTGCCCGGCTATGCCGTGGCCGCCTGGCTGATCGAGGTGTGGGGTCGTCGTCTCACGCTGTCGGTGTTTCTCGTCGGCTCGGCCGCCTCGGCCATCGCGTTCGGCACCGTGCACACCGAGGCGGCGATCATCGCTTCGGGCATGGCGCTGTCGTTCTTCAACCTCGGCGCGTGGGGCGCGCTCTACGCGGTGACACCCGAAATCTACCCGACCTCGCTGCGCGCGACGGGTGCCGGTTGGGCAGCGGGCGTCGGTCGTATCGCGTCGATCATCGCGCCGCTGCTCGTGCCGGTGCTGCTGCTCGCGGGCGGAGCCGGCCTCACCTTCACAGTCTTCGCGGTGTTCTTCTTTATCGCCGCCGCGGCATCGTGGGGGCTGGTCGACCGCGGTGGTCTCGCGCTCGACGACCGGTAACCGGCCTCGCTCAGTGCGGGTCGTCGATGCAGAACCACCCGTCCATGTCAGCCTGAATCTCGCCGCCGAGTCGTTCGGCCCACCACTCGGCCAGCGACCTGGCATCGGTCGGGTCTACGGTGATCTTTCCGAGCTGAATCATCTGCGACCCCATTCTTGAGATGCGTCTCGTGCAGTTTCACGCACTTGAGATGAGAGATGAACGCGCAATGACGCTGCGCCGATTACCGACTTTGGTTCAACCCCTCACGCAATCAACTCTCACCCGAATAGACCAAACCATCGATCGCTGGCACACTTGAATGATGGCCGAGACCCACCACCGCGAGTTCAGCGAGCTGCCGATCACCGTCGATCGTGGGCTCGAGACGCCCCTTCCGGCCCAGATCGCCGCGGCGCTGCGTGAGGCCATCGATCAGCGCACCCTGCGCCCCGGCGAGGCCGTACCAGCCTCGCGCGAACTCGCCCGCCGCCTCGGCGTTGCCCGAGGGGTCGTGGTGTCTGCATACGAACAGCTCATCGCCGAGGGCTATCTCTCGGCAAGCCACGGCCGCGGCACCCGCGTTCACCCCGAGCTGCGCCGAGTCGATCACGCTGCGCCGCGGCCGACCGCAACCACCGCAGCTCCCTCCGAACAAACGGCGCACCATCGCGATGCTCTGACGCCCGCTCCCCTCTCCCCGGGGCTGCCCGACACCAGCGCGATCGAGACCCCCGCATGGCGCTCAGCATGGCGAAGCGCCGCGGCGCAAGCGCACCTCGAGGCTCCCGATCTCGGCGATCCTCGGCTGCGCCAAGAGATCGCCGAGCACCTCCGACGCATGCGCGGCACGACCCGGCCCCGCGAAGACGTCATCGTCACGGCCGGTGCACGCGAAGGCCTGAGCCTCTTGCTGAGCGCACTCGGCACGACCCGGGGGCGGGCACTCACGGTCGGCGTCGAAGACCCGGGCTACCCCTCACTGCGCCGGGTGGCCGCCCGCCACGGGGCACAGATCATCGCGCTTCCGGTCGACTCCGAGGGCCTCGTCACCGCGCAGCTCCCTGTCGGCCTGCTCGACGCGGTGCTCGTCACTCCGAGCCACCAGTACCCCCTCGGCGGTTCGCTACCGCTTGCCCGCCGCCGCGAGTTGCTCGACTGGGCGCAGAGCACAGGTGCGGTCATCATCGAAGACGACTACGACAGCGAGCTCAGGCACAGCGGCAGCCCGTTGCCGACACTCGCCGCACTTGACGATCGCGCCTCGGGCACCGTCGCGCTGCTCGGCACTTTCTCGAAGACCGTGTCGCAAGCGCTCTCGGCAGGCTTTCTGCTCGTGCCCGAGAACCTGCGCCGCGTCATCGAACCCGCGCGTCACGATCTCGGCGGCCCCGTCTCTGCCGTGGTGCAGGCCGCACTCGCCGAGTATCTGGCGAGCGGAGAGCTCCGACGGCACACGGCGAGAATGCGTCGGCGCTATGCCGCACGGCGCGAGCTCGTCGTCGAGCGCCTGTTCGGGGCGCCAGAGATTCGTGTGCGCCCCATGAGCGGCGGCCTCCACGCGGTCATCGAGTTCTCTCGAGGATCGGCCGAGACCGAGACCGCCGTGCTGCGGCGGTGCGCGCACCTCGGAGCGGTGCCCCTGAGCGCCTACTGGCACGGGCAGGGCTCTGAAGAAGAACGCTTCGGCCTCGTCATCGGCACGGGCGGCAACCTCGATGATGCCCACTTCGACGCGGCGCTGCGTGAGCTGCGCGCGGTGCTTGAGCCCACGCTCGCCCGCGCAAGGTAATTCCAGGCTACAGTTTCGCGCGCCGCAGTACCTCGTCGCGCAGCACCACGGCATGGTTCGTGTGCTCATCTCGAGCGCCATAAAGCAGCGTCACCCGCGGCGAGGCTTTCGCCAGCTCGACCAGGTGATCCACCGCCTCACTCGCCTCGCCCGAAGCAAGCTCGTCTCGGTAGCTCTCGGCAAACGCGGCGAAGTGCGACGCCTCATGCCCCTTCTTGTCTGCGTGCCAGGCGGTGCGCAGTTCGGCGCTCGGCGCGGCGTTCTTCGCCCAGAGATCGATCGCGGCATCGGCCTTTTTGACGCCGCGGGGCCAGAGCCGATCCACGAGCACGCGCATGCCGTCAGACGGTTCTGCCGCCGCATAGATGCGCTTGATCTTGACATCCATGCTCACAGCGTACGCCCGCCACACTCATACGCACTACATGCTCCGAAACGGTGCCGTTTTTGGGATACTTGATTGCAGTGTGAGCACACGCAAACGAAGGGGGCCAGCATGGCATTCGACTGGCTCAAGCGCAAGAAGAAGGCTGCGCCGCGCCCGAAGCGCCGGCTGCCGCAGCGGCGCCTCGCCCCCGTCGAAGAGATCGTCGAGCAGGGCCTCATGGTCGCCGACGTTGCGGTGCGCATGAATGTGAAGAACGCGATCATCTTGAACGCGCTGGGCCGCAAGGCCGACTACGACGAGCAGCAGATCAAGAAGATGGTGCAAGACGCTGCCCTCGAGCTTGCTGTTGAGCGCGAGCGTGACGCGAGGCACATCTCGCGCATGCGCGGCGAGATTCGCAAGACCGGCTACAGCTCGTGGAGCGAGAACGACTACGGCAGCGAAGACAACGCGACGCTCAGGCACCGCCAAGAGGTCTACGAGCAGGTCGCCGCGCAGCTGCGCGAACGCGCCGATGACGAGGCCTACCTCGAAGAATCGGCCGAGCGCGCCCGCAAGGCTGCCTGGAACGAGATCGGCGATTCGCTCAAAGAGAAGGCCAGCCACCCCTACTACGCCGGCGGTTCGAGCGACGAGTACAAGCAAGAGCGCGAGGCGCGCATCGAGCTGCTGATCCAGCGCGACCTCACCGAGCTCATCAAGCAGCGCCCCGACGCCGACGCCAAATCAGGCGCAAAACGTCGCATCTTCTCGAAGCGCGACGACGCGTAGCTGCCGCTCAGCGCGCTCGCGCGGCTCGAAGCGGAGCGCGGCTACGATGCAAGGTGCGGGTTGCGCTCGAGGTAACCCTCGATGTACCAGCACGACGCCTGAATCTTGCGACCCTTCACGATGTCATCCGTGAGCGCGTGCTCGGCGAGCAGACCCGAGAGACCCGTGCCGCGGAGGCCTGGGTCGACGACGGTGTGGTCGAAGTCGATCGCGTCGTCACCGATCAGCGTGTAGTGCGCCTCGCCGACCACCGAACCCTCGGCCGCGTCATCGCCGCCGTCAGCAGTCTGCACCACGACGAATCGGTGCCGGTCGGCTTCGTGCTCGATGCTGAACCCGTCAGCCTGTGCCTGCGCTTCATCGGTGTACTTGGCCATGTCGCCAGCCTACTCCGATGCGTCAGAAACGGCGATCAGAGTTCGAGCGCCGTTTCGCCGGCGACGAGTTCGGGGTCGAGGATCCGCGCAATCTCTGCCCCGTCGACCTCTTCGAGCGTTGCCGGGCTCCAGGCCGGCTTGCCGTCTTTGTCGATCACCTGCGCGCGCACGCCCTCTGAAAAGTCGGCCCGAGCGGTGAGCCTCCCGAGCACACGAAAGTCGTCGGCGAGCACGCCGGCGAGGTCGAGCCGCAGTGAGCGCACCCGAGCCAGCTGGGCGAGCGCTACCACCACCGCGAACGGGCTCACGAGGCGAATCTCTGCGGCGAGCGCCCTGGCCTCGTCGGCTTCGGCAGCCTCGAGCGCGGCGACGAGCCGCTGCGCCGCGGCAACGGGCGATGCAAGCGTCTGCTCAGGCGAGCCGAGGGTTGCCTCAGCGATTGGGTCGAACCACTCGCGGGCTGCGAGCACGGGGGCGTCGGGGGCCGCAGCAGCCACCTTCGCAGCGGCCGCCCCCGGATCCTCGCCCCTTCGAAGCAAGCCGTAGAACTCGTCGAGGCGATCGCTCGGCACAAAATAATCTGCGAAGCCGAGCGCGATCGCGTCACCCGCGGTCATGCTCCCAGAGACCGCGGCGAGCAGGTCGCCGAGACGACCAGGGGCCTTTGCCAGCAGCAGGCTACCGCCCACGTCTGGCACGATGCCGATGCGGGTCTCAGGCATGGCCAGCCGGCTGCGTTCGGTGACGATGCGCACGCTTGCGTGACCCGTCAGGCCGATACCCCCGCCCATGGTGATGCCGTCCATGATGCCGACGACGGGCAGCTGCGAGCGCAGAATCGCGTAGTCGGTGCGGTACTCGTCTCGCAAGAAGTCTCGGGCGCCTGCGCCACCCCCGGCGAGCATCGCCTTGATGTCGCCGCCACCGCAGAAGCCGCGATCGCCCGCGCCGTCGAGCAGCACCGCGCGCGAGCCGTCGCTATGCGCTGCGGCGAGCGCCCCGCGAATCTCGAGCGCCATCTGCCTGGTCAGCGCGTTCAGTACGCGCGGCCGGTTGAGCGTAATGCGGGTGATCGCGCCCTCGCGGCGTGAGAGCACCAACTGCTCTGCCGGCTCTGCGTGCTCTGCGGCGGTGGTCTCTCCCACGGGCCCTCCTCGAATCGTGACTCAGGGTCACCGCAATCATGCTGAAGTTGCGGCGGCTACGGCGTCGGATGCACCGCGTCGTAGCGTTGAAACCCACCGTACACGCGCCGGAGCACCAGCATGAGCGCAATGATGATGAGGCCGCCGAGAAGCGCTGGCGCCCAGAGGGCGATCGCCGTGGCAATCGTGCCCGCGAGCAGATCGCCGATGCGGGGCCCTCCGGCCACGACGACGTAGAAGAGGCCCTGCATGCGCCCTCGCACGTCGTCGGGGGCAGCCGCCTGCAAAATGGTGGTGCGAAACACCGCGCTCACGTTGTCGGCGGCACCGCAGCCCGCCAGCGCGATCGCCGCGAGCACGATCGCCGGCACGATGGGGTCGCGCTCGGAGCCCGCGGGGTTCGGCGCTATCACCATCGTGCCGAGCAGCACGGCGCCGAACACCGTAGTGAATACGCCGAAGCACACGATCGCCCAGGTCACTGCTCGCCCCTGCCTGCGCACCGACCCGAGCGGGCCCGAGAAGAGGCTGCTGAGCAGCGCGCCCACAGCGAACGCCGCGGTGAGCAGCCCGACCGTGACCGCGCCGCCGCCGAGCACGATCGCGGCTGCCGCCGGAAACACGACGCGGGGCGTGCCGAAGATCATGGCGATCAGGTCGAACACGAAGGTGGCGCGCACGTTCGGTGCAGTGCGCAAGAATCGCAGGCTGTCGCCCACCGAGACGAAGCTCGCCCCGATCTCGCGCACGAGAGCCCTGACACGGCCTGCTGCTTCGTCGGTCGTCTCGGCGCCGGCCGCTGAAACCGCCGCATCGCCGCGATCGGGCAGCATCGGGGGCAGCCCGAGAATGCCGAGAAAGGCGCCGGCGAAGAGCACCGCGTCGGCAAGATAGGTCCAGGCAAAGCCCACGTTCGCCACCATGACTCCGGCAAGCGCCGGACCGACGGTGATCGAAAGCCCCATGGTGATGCCGCCCAGCGCTGCCGCCGCGGGCAGCAGCTGTGTGGGCAGCAGCATCGGCTGAATCGCGCCCCTGGTCGCCCCCATGATCGTGGCGCTTGCCGCATTGACCGCGGCGAGGGCATAGTACGGCCAGGTCGCGCTCACCCCGAGAAACGCGATCGTGGTGAGGGTGCCGATGCTGAGCCACGCCACGACCGCGGTTGCGAGCGCGACCGTTCGCCGGTCGAAACGGTCAGCGAGCGCGCCGCCGACAAAGCCTGCGAGGATCATCGGGCCGAGTGCCCAGAGCGCCACGAGCGATACCGCGAGCGTCGAGTGTGTCAGCTCATAGATGTGCAGACCGACCGCGACGATGGTCATCTGCGCGCCGATCTGCGAGACCGAGGTGCCGAACCACAGCCGCGCGAACTCGGGGCTGTGCTTCAGTGGGGTGGTATCGACCAGCAGACCGCGAAGGCCACGCCCCCGTGCGCCGCTGCGTGCCGCTTCGCTTCCGCTCTCGCGATCCTCGCCCGGAGCCACCTGATCATCACCCACCTCGCAACACTACCCGCTGCGGGGTGACCGGCGAAGTCACTCAGCATGGGTAACGTTGTACTTACTATGTTTGACGAGCGATATGACCTCGACCCGCTGGCCGCGATGAAGCCTCGCCGCGGCCCGGCGCAGCGCCGCGAGGTGCCGCTCGCCCGCGGCCTCGTGGTCGAGCACAGCGAAACCGAGTGGTGCGGCGCCGTCGTGGGCGCACGCGAGGGGCTCGTGCAACTCGAAGACGGGCGCGGCAAGCGGCGCACCTTTCCGCTGAACGACGGCTTCATGGTCGATGGCAAGCCAGTCACCCTGGTGCTGCCGAAGCGCGCCCCGCAGCGCAAGGTCACGGCTTCCGGGTCTGTGGCGGTCGAGCAGCAGCGCGCACGTGTCGCGATGCCCAGCCGCATCTTCGTCGAGGGCCGCCACGATGCCGAGCTCGTCGAGCAGGTCTGGGGCGACGATCTGCGCGTCGAGGGCGTGGTGGTCGAGCTGCTCGAGGGCGCAGACAACCTCGAGCAGGTGCTCGCTGAGTTCGGCCCGTCGCCCGAGCGTCGCGCTGGGGTGCTGCTCGATCACCTGGTCGCGGGCAGCAAAGAGACGAGGATCGCCGAGCGCATCGCGTCACTCCCCTACGGCGCAAACGTGCTCATCGTCGGCCACCCCTTTATCGACATCTGGGCGGCGGTGAAGCCGGAGCGCGTCGGCTTGCAGGCCTGGCCTGAGATTCCGCGCTCGATCGAGTGGAAGACGGGCATCTGCCGGGCGCTCGGCTGGCCCGGCGATGAGCCCGCCGATATTGCCGACGCCTGGTCGCGCATTCGCGGCAGGGTGCGCTCGTACCGCGACCTCGAGCCCGCCCTGGTCGGCCGCGTCGAGCATCTCATCGACTTCGTCACGGTGGGCGAACAGTGAGCTCCGCGCCCCTGCCCCGCCGCTGGCCGCTCGCAAGGTTCGGCTACCTCTACGCCACCCTCGTCGGGCTGGTGTGGGGCGCGATCTGGAGCACCGGCGAGATTCGCCGCGTCGAGGGCCTCTGGGTATTCACCGGAATGCCGAAGTGGACGTTCGGGCGCGGCGGCAGCTGCGTGGGCGCGTGCTACCTCACCGACACCAACGTGAGCACACCAGTGCTTCGCCACGAGCGGGTGCACCGCGAGCAGTGGAAGCGGTACGGGCTCGCGCTGCCGGTCTTGTACTGGTTGAGCGGGCGCGATCCTCTGCAAAACCGATTCGAGATCGAAGCCGGCCTGAAAGACGGCGGCTACATCAGGTAGCGAATCGCTACCGCAGGTAGAACGGGTCGAGGGCCAACAGCAGCGCCGCGGTCCAGTGACAGAGAAACGCGAGCACCGTCAGCGAGTGAAAAATCTCGTGAAACCCGAAAATGCCGGGCACAGGGTTCGGGCGCTTGAAGCCGTAGACCACCGCGCCAACCGTGTAGAGCAGGCCACCAACGATCACGAGCACCATGGCGGCGATGTTCGCGTGAGCGATGTCGACGACGTACATGACCGCGGCCCAGCCGAGTGCCACGTAGAGCAGCACATAGAGCCAGCGGGGTGCACCGATCCAGAACACTCGAAACCCGATGCCGAGCAGTGCGCCGGCCCATACCGCGATCAGCAGAATCAGCCCCTTTTCGCGCGGCAGCGCGAGCAGCGCGATCGGGGTGTAGGTGCCCGCGATCAGCAGGAAGATGTTTGCGTGGTCGAGCCGGCGAAACACCTGTTTCGTCTTCGGCTTCCAGTTGAAGCGGTGGTAGAGCGCAGAGATGCCGAAGAGGATCATGCTGCAGGCCATGAACACCGCAGCGGCCCACTTCGCCACCGCGCCGTGCGCGAGCACGATGAGCACGATGCCTGCGGCAATGGTGATCGGAAACGTTGCTGCGTGAATCCACCCGCGCCAGGCGGGTTTCTTCTCTTCTGCGGCGGCCGCATGCCGGTCGGCGTCTTCGAGCAGGGGCAGCGAGAGGTTGCCCGGGTCGGGGAGGCTGAGCTTCTGACGATCAGTCATATCTGCAGTGTACGCACCCTACAGTTTTGCTCGGGAATATGTGTGCGATGCTGCAACTACTTCGCCCGAGGATGCGACTGCAAGTAGTGCTCGCGCAGCGTGTCGACGGTGACGTGCGTGTAGATCTGGGTCGTCTCGACCGAGGCGTGACCCAGCAGCTCTTGCACCGATCGCACGTCTGCACCACCCGCGAGCAGGTGGGTCGCGAAGCTGTGTCGCATGGTGTGCGGCGAGACCTCGGCAGTGATGCCCGCGCGCTCGGCCGCAGCGCGAATGATCAGCCAGGCGCCCTGCCGCGACACCCTTGCACCGCGCGGCCCGACAAAAAGCGCGGGCGTGCCCGCACCCTTTGAGACCATTCCGGGCCGCGCCCGCACGAGGTACGCGGCGAGAGCCTTGCCCGCATAGCTGCCGTAGGGCACGATGCGCTGCTTCGACCCCTTGCCGGTAACCCGCAAGAATCCTCCGTCGCCGAGCGCTACCGCCGGGTCGACCCAGGCGTCTCGATCTTCGCCCGTCAGCAGGTCGTCGACGTCGAGCGCGGTCACCTCGCTCACCCGCGCGCCGGTGGCATAGAGCAGTTCGAGCAGCGCGCGATCGCGAAGAGCCACGGGGTCGTCACCCGCTGCGGTGGCGAGGATCGCCTCGATCTGTGCGACCGAGAGCGCTTTGGGCAAGCGCTGCGCTTTCTTCGGAGTGCGCACGCCGCTGCCTGCAAAGCTCGGCAGGAGCCCCTCTTCGAAGAGAAATCGGTGCATGCCCCGCACGGTCGACAACCTGCGACTGATCGTCTCGGCCGAGTAGCGCCGCCGCGCCTCGCCATCGACTGGCCGAGCCCCAGAGGGGCTCGGGAGCTTCGACGAATGCCCAGAAATGGGCATTCGTTCACCCGAAGCTCCATTCAGCTCGGCGACGTACTCAGATAGCAACTCGGGCTCGACCGTTGCGAGGTCATCAATGCCGCGCCCATCGAGCCAGTCCGCATACGCAGTCAAGTCGCGTCGGTATGCGTCTCTCGTGTTCTGCGACAGGCCGCGTTCGATGGCAATGTGTCGCAGGTAGCGCGCGGCGCCCTGCTCTGGTTGCAGAGGGGGCACCGGCGCGCTCCCTTGCTACTCGGTCTCGGCGAAGAGGCGTGCCGCCTCGCGACGCTCGATCGCCGCGCCTACCAGGCCTGCGAAGAGCGGGTGGGGGCGACCAGGGCGCGAGCGCAGCTCTGGGTGAGCCTGGGTCGAGATGTAGTACGGGTGCACCTCACGAGGCAACTCGACGTACTCGACGAGTTCGCCGTCTGGGCTCAGGCCCGAGAACGAGAGGCCTGCGTCTGCGATCTGGCCGCGGAACGCGTTGTTGACCTCGTAGCGGTGGCGGTGACGCTCGCTTGCAACCTCAGCACCGTACAACTCTGCAGCCAGCGAGCCCTCGGCGAGCTTGGCCTCGTACAGCCCGAGGCGCATCGTGCCACCGAGATCACCGCCGTCGATGATGTCGACCTGCTCAGCCATGGTCGCGATGACGGGGACCGGGGTCTCAGGATCGAACTCGGTCGACGAGGCGCCTTCGAGGCCCGCAACGTTTCGTGCGTACTCGATGACCATGCACTGCAAGCCAAGGCAGATACCGAGAGTCGGAATGCCGTTCTCGCGGGCGAAGCGCAGCGCACCGAGCTTGCCCTCGATGCCTCGCACGCCAAAGCCGCCCGGCACGCAGATTGCGTGCACTTCGCCGAGCGCCTCAAGGGCACCTTCGGGCGTCTCGCAGGTGTCTGAGGCGACCCACTTGAGGTTCACCTTGGTCGCATGCGCAAAGCCGCCTGCGCGCAGCGCCTCTGAGACCGAGAGGTAGGCGTCGGGCAGGTTGATGTATTTGCCGACGAGCGCGATGGTGACCTCGCCCTTCGGGTTGTGCACGGCGTCGAGCACCGGCTGCCAAATGCTCCAATCGACATCGTTCGCGACCGACTCGAGGCCGAGGTGATCGACGACGGTCTGGTCGAGGCCCTGCTGGTTGAACAGCTTCGGCAGATCGTAGATGCTCTTCACATCAACCGCGTTGACGACGGCGTCTTCATCGACATCGCACATGAGGGCGATCTTGCGCAGATTGTCTTCGGTAACCGGGCGGTCGCTGCGCAGCACCAGCGCATCGGGCTGAATACCGATCGAGCGAAGCGCAGCCACCGAGTGCTGCGTCGGCTTGGTCTTCTGTTCGCCCGAGGCACCCATGAAGGGCACGAGCGAGACGTGCACGAAGATGACGTTCTTGCGACCGAGCTCGTGGCGCACCTGACGGGCGGCCTCGAGGAACGGCTGCGACTCGATGTCGCCGACCGTGCCGCCGATCTCAGTGATGATGACGTCGGGCTGCGGCTCTTGCTGCGACTGCAGGCGCATGCGGCGCTTGATCTCGTTGGTGATGTGCGGAATCACCTGCACGGTCGCACCGAGGTAGTCACCGCGACGTTCGGCGGCGATCACGTCGGAGTAGATCTGACCCGTGGTCACGTTTGCCGCGCGCGAAAGGTCGATGCCGAGGAAGCGCTCGTAGTGTCCGATGTCGAGGTCGGTCTCGGCACCGTCGTCGGTTACGAAGACCTCGCCGTGCTCGAAGGGGTTCATGGTGCCCGGATCCACGTTCAGATAAGGATCGAGCTTCTGCATGACGACGTGCAACCCACGCGCCGTCAGAAGGTTACCGAGGCTGGCTGCGGTAAGCCCCTTGCCGAGAGAGGAGACCACACCTCCAGTCACGAAGATGTGCTTGGTTGTTTTGCTCTGCGCCGCGTTAGTTCCCACGGACTTCGATCCTATCAGTTTCAAGCTGCTCAGAATAGACCCGCCCGTCCACTATTGCCGATCCTGTCGCGGCACCCACACTTGTTTGATGATCATCAGCACCATCGCGGTCACCGGGATAGAGATAAGCGCCCCGAGCAGGCCGAGCAGGGTGCCGCCCGCGAGCGCGCCGATGACCACGAGTGCGCCAGGTACCGACACCACCCGGTTCATGACGCGCGGAGTCAGCAGGTACGACTCGATCTGCATATAGATGACGTAGTAGATGGCCGCCACCAGAGCGGTGCCAGGAGAGTTGAATAGTGCCACAGTCGACACGAGCACGGTGGCGAGCACCGAGCCGATGAGCGGAATCAGCGCCAGCAAGAACACGCCCACCGCGACCAGGCCGGCAAATGGCACTCCCACGATGCTCATCATGATGAAGCCGAGCACCGAGTTGATCAGCGCCAACAGCACCATGCCGTTCACATAGCCGCCGACCGACGCCGTGATCTGCTCGGTGATGTCGATGACCTTTGCGCGGTCGCTCCGGGCGATCATGCTGTAGAAGGCCCGCTTGGTGACCTGCAGCGAAGAGAGAAAGTACAGACTGAGAATCAAGACGATGATGAATGCAGTCACGCCGTTTGCGATGCCGATGCCTGCCTGCCAGACGCCACCCGCGAGCTGCGCCCAGTTCTCTGGCTTGCCCACGAGCTCCTGGCCCATCTGCAGCAATCCGCCGAAATCGATGAAACTACCGAAGCGGTCCTCCAGATCTCGGTACCAGTCTTGGTGTTGAATATCGACGAAGTAGGTCGGCGCTGTCTGAATGAGCACACCGATCTGCGTCGCGATCATCGGAATCACGAATGCGAGAATGCCGCCGAGGATCAGTAGAAAGCTGGCGAACACAATGCCGATGCCCAGTGGGCGCTTGATGCCGTGCCGCTCGAGCCGCGACACGAGCGGGTCGAGCGCGAGCGCGATGAAGAGCCCGCCCACCACGTACATGATGATGATGCTCAGTTGCCCAAGCATCTCGCCGACGAGAATCGCAGCGAGCGCGCCGAGCGTGATGATGAACCCGAGCCCGAACGGGTTGCGCACGACGAACTCGCGAGCACGATTCAGCTTCGCCTGCTCACGCTCGGCCTCTTCGACGGCCGCCTCGCGTGAGTCGCGATACATCGCCCGGGTCTCGGAATCGAGACGTTCGAGGTCGACGTGCACCACATCGGGATGCTCTTCTTGTGGATCACCCGCCGGCTGCGCAGCCAGGCTCGATGCAGGGTTCGAAGATTGGCGCTTCGGGAAGAATCTCTTCATGTGGCGAGAGTAGCAGCCGGGTGCGACATTCGTGCGGCGTGGCGCGTCGACGCCCCACAATTAGCCCTCTCCGCGAGCTGTTGGCAGTCACCAAGAGATTCGGTGATCACCCCGAGGCCCGGCGATTATCCGTGATTCGGTGCTGCCCCAAGAACGAGCAGCTCAGCCGCGTGCGCGAGCGCGCTCTCGGAGTCTGACAGGCCCGAGAGGAGACGCGCCATCTCTGCGAGGCGCTCGTCGCCCTCAAGCAGCCGGCAACTCGACTGCGTAAAGCCTCCGGAAGAGTCTTTGACCACCTGCAAGTGATTGTTCGCGAACGCTGCGACCTGGGCAAGGTGGGTGACGACGATCACCTGAGAGCTCTGCGCGAGCCGCGCGAGGCGCCTGCCGATCTCAATCGCTGCAGCACCACCGACCCCGGCGTCGACCTCGTCAAAGACGAAGGTCGGAACCGGGTCGCTCGCGGCCACCACGACCTCGAGCGCAAGCATCACGCGCGACAGCTCACCCCCCGAAGCGCCCTTTGCGAGCAGCCGAGGTGAGGCGCCCGGGTGCGGCTGCAACAGCAACCTCACCTCGTCGGCACCAAATTTGCCGAGCTCTGCGGGTTGGAGTTCAACCACAAACTCCGCGTCGGGAAGCGCAAGCTCGTGCAGCTCGGCCGTGACCAGCGTGCCGAGCCTCGCGGCCGCGGCGGCGCGCACCGCCGTGAGCTGCGCGGCTGAGCCGAGTTCGTCTGCACGGGCGATCTCGAGCTGTCTCTCGAGAAGCGCGATACGTTCGTCGTCGCCCTCGAGCTCACCGAGACGTGCGGCAGAATTGGCGCCGTAGGAAACTACTGCCGCAGTGTCTTCACCGTAGAGCCTGAGCAATCCGTTCAGCGCCGCTAGCCGCTCGTTCGCCGCGGCGAGCTCGCCCGGACCGTCCTGGTCGAGGTTGCTCGCGTAGCCGGCCAGTTCGCGCCCAACGTCGCTCAGCTGAAAACTCAGCGAGCGAAGCGACTCTGCGACCGCTTCGAGCTGGGTATCGGAAGAAACCACTCGTTCGATCTCGCGTAGCGCCGCATCGACCAGGCTGCTCGCGTCAGAGGCGAATGGGTCGTCACCATCGTCTGCGATCGCACGCAGCGCCGCAGACGTAGCCCCTCGCAGCTCTTCGAGGTTGCTCAGCCGCTCGATGCGCTGTTTCAGCTCGATCTCTTCGCCAGGCTGCGGGTCGATGGCTTCGATCTGCTCGAGTTCTTCGCGCAGCCTCGCCGCCTCTCGAACTCGCTCATCGCGCGCGTCGCTCAGGCCCGCGAGTTCGGCCTCGAGCTCACGCCGCTCTGAGTGAGCGCGCTGATAGTCGGCGAGCAGTCCGAGCAGCTCGGAGCCCCCGAAGCGGTCGAGCATCTCGCGCTGCGCCGCCGAGCTGCGCAGGCGCAACTGCTCACTCTGCCCGTGCACCGCGAAGAGGCGGTCGGCAAGCTTGGCAAGGCTCCCGACCGGCGCAGCGCTGCCTCCAACGCTCGCCCGGCTGCGCCCCTCGCTGCTCACGGTGCGCGTGAGCGTGAGGTCACCGTCTTCAATCTCGCCGCCGGCGTCTTCGACAAGCTCGACAATCTGCGGATCCTCGGTGCGCACCAGCCCACCGACTCTTGCTGCGTCTGCCCCCGAACGCACCGCACCAGCGTCGCTGCGTTCGCCCATAAGCAGGCCGAGCGCAGTGACGACCATGGTTTTGCCAGCGCCGGTCTCACCGGTGATTGCGGTGAACCCCGGCCCGAGCGTCAAGGTGGTGTCGGCGATGACCCCGAGGTCGCGAATGCGAATCTGTTCGATCACCGGGCCACCCCCGGCTCGCCGCGCCACCCAGTGACCGGCAGATGAAATTTGTTGACGAGGCGATCGGTGAAGACTGCCTCGTCAATGCGTGCGAGTCGCAGCGGCAGCTTCGAGCGGCGCACCTCGACGACCGCGCCGACCGGCAGCTCGGTGCGGCGACGACCGTCGCACCACAGCACACCGAGACCGCCGCTCTGCGGCAAGATCTCAACGGTCAGCACTGACTCGGGGCCCACAACGAGGGGCCTGTTGAAGAGCGCGTGCGCGGCAATGGGCACCGCAAGCAGCGCTTGCACCCCAGGCCAGACCACGGGACCGCCCGCGCTGAACGAGTAGGCGGTCGAACCGGTAGGCGTGGCGAGCACCACGCCGTCGCAGCCGAACGAAGAGAGTGGCCTCGCGTCGACGCCCAGCGCCACCTCGAGCATGCGCCCGCGCTTCTCGACGCTCGCTTCGTTCACGGCCCAGGTTCGAGTAATCACTTCGCCCGAGTGAGCTACGCTCACGCCTCCGGCATCGATCTGAGCCTCCGCGCGAGGCATATAGGCGCACACCTCGAGCGTCATGCGTTCTTCAACCGAGTACTGGCCGGCAAGCACGCGATCAAGCGTAAACGAGAGGTCGTGAGACTCCGCCTCCGCGAGAAACCCCACGTGCCCGAGGTTCACCCCGAGAATCGGGCAGGCTGATCCTCGGAGCAATTCTGCGGCGCGCAGAATCGTGCCGTCACCACCGAGCACGAGAGCAATCTCGATGTTCGAAACCTCGACTTCGGTGTCGAGCTCCGCGGTGAGTTCGGCCGCGAGATGCGGCGCGAACTCTTCTCGGTCGCTCGCGTGCATCACCGGGGTCACCCCGGCGTCGCGCAGCTTTGCCACCGCGACCGTGGTCGCCTCAATGGCTTCGGGGCGGGCCGTGTGTGACACGACGAGAACGCTGCGGCCGCTCATGCCTCACCTCCAGACTCGAAAAGCGTGCGAATACGCTGCTCCCATTCTGTCGGATCTGCGGCTTCTGCGCGCACGAAGTGCGCCAGCACCTCGCGATTGCCGTGCTCTCCGGATATCGGTGACAGCGCTACAGCTTGGCAGCGCAGGCCGAGTTGCGTGGCGAAGAGGATCACGCGAGCGACCGCGCGAACGGCGAGCTCTGGGTCGGTCACGATGCCACCGCTGACGCCCTGCCTTCCGACCTCGAATTGCGGCTTCACCAGCAGCACCATCTGTGCGCTCGGCGCCGCGACGCGCAGCAGCGCAGGCAACACGAGTTCGAGCGAAATGAACGAGAGGTCTGCGACAACAAGCTCGGGCGCTTCGCTCACTCCGGTCGCAACTGCGAGCGATTCGGCAGTGAGCTCTCTCGCGTTGCAGCCTTCGACCGCCCGCACTCTTGAGTCATTGCGGATTCGCTCTGCAAGCTGCCCGTGCCCGACGTCGATCGCGAGCACCTCGCGGGCACCGCGTTCAAGCAGCACCTGAGTGAACCCGCCCGTCGAGGCGCCGACATCGAGGGCGAGTGCGCCACTCGGGTCGACCGCGAACGCGTCGAGCCCGGCCAGCAGCTTCTGGGCAGCACGGCTCACGTAGTGATCGCCGCCCTCGACAGAGACGGTCGTGCCCTCGGCGATCTTCGCGCCCGCCTTCGTGACGACGTCGCCGTCGGCGCGTACCTTGCCCTGCGAGATGAGCTCGGTGGCCTGGCTGCGCGAGCGCGCGAGCCCGAGTGCGGGCAGCACACGGTCGAGGCGTTCGGTGGCCCCACCCCAGCTTCCGGAAGCGATAGCGGTCACTACGGCGACTACTCGGCCGGCTCGTGGTCGCTGCGCTGCAGTTCGGCGAGCAATTCTTCGGCGAGCTGGTCGTAGCGCACGGCGCGCTGCTCGAGCGGCTGCCCGTCGATCACTTCGATGCGACCGAGCAGGCCGTCGCTCTCATCTGCGCGTGGCTCGTCGTGCTGGCTCATACCATCACTCTATCGCCGAGCACTGACACTGTTGCAGAGCACCGGCAAGCTGCGGCGCAGGCGCACTGGGTTCAGCGCCAGTGATCTTCGTACAGCGCTTCAGGCACCTGAAGGCCGTAGATCGCGAGACCCGAAGCCCAGATGGCCGCGCAGCCCGCACGCAGCAGGTTGATGGGCGCGTCACCACGATCGACAATCTTGACGATGTGCCCTTCCATGCGCACGCGTGCAGTACCGACCTTCGCCGTGCCGTCTTTCTCGATGACGGTCTCGGGGTACGGTTCGTGCAACCCTTCGAGGGTCTCAACGATGAAGTCGGGGCGCATATCTGAGCTCGCTGCAACGAGTTGCTTGGGCCGGTCGACGCCTGTCAGCACATGCATCGAGGCGATCCCGGCAGCACGCGCGCCCTTCATGTCGGTATCGAGACGATCACCGATCATCAGGGCGTTGCGGGTGCCGAAGCGCTCGAACGCGGACTCGAAGATTGCGGGCTCTGGTTTGCCCGCGAATTCAGGCAGTCGCTGCACCGCAGTGTGCACGGCGGAGACGAGCGTTCCATTGCCGGGTGCAAGGCCGCGCTCGAGCGGAAGCGTCCAGTCGGTGTTCGTTGCGATCCAAGGGAGAGGATCGCGACCGGGCTGCTCTGCGAGCGCGAAGCACGCCTCTGCGAGATCCTGCCAACCGATGTGCGGGGCGAAACCCTGCACTACCGCGTCAGGGTTGTCGTCAGCGCTTCTGGTGATCTCGAATCCGGCCTTGGTCAGTTCGTCGACGAGGCCGTCGCCACCAACCACGAGCACCTTTGAGCCGGGAGCAACGGTACGCGCGAGCAGCGCCGTCGCCGCCTGCGGCGAGGTCACTACGTCGTCTACCTCAAGATGCAGTCCGAAGGCACGCAGTTGCTCCGTGACCGCGGCGCTGGTTCGTGAGGCGTTGTTGGTCAGGTATGCGACCCGGGCGCGCGTTGCAGCCGCGTTCAGCTGCTCAACGGCATGGGGAACCGCGAGTGCGCCGCGATACACGATGCCGTCGAGGTCGGCGAGGATCAGATCGCGACCCTCGGCGGGGGCAGCGCCGAAAGGTGTCGCCCGCTTGAACAGCGCCATTACTCCCCCTGTTCGGGCTCGAGCGGTGCCTCGGGCTCCTCGGAGGTGTCGGCCGCGTCTGCGTTCTTGGGCGTTTCAGCGTTCTCGGTGGCGTCGCCGTGTAGCTGAGAAGCTTCCGCATCGTAGTACTCGTCCCGAGGCGCGTGTTCGTATACCTCGATGACTTCGATCTGGTCGTGCCCGCCAAGATGCTCGCTCAGAGCAGACTCTGCGAGCAGCGCGCGTTCACGCCACTTGGCGCTCTCGGCATCCCGTCCGAGATCTTCAAGCACATTGGCATATGCGGCGAAGAGCTCTGGGCTCCAGCTGAAAGCCTTGCTCGGGTCGAGCTCGGGAATCTCGAGCTCGAAGAGCGCCTGCTGCGTTTGGCCGAGGTCGAGCCGTGCGCCCGACATCGCGATGGCCAGCTGCACGCGCTGCTCGGTATTCAGCTCGCCGAGCTCTGCTGCGAGGCCTGTTTCAATGCCCCGCTCGGGGCGACCCAGAGCGCGCTCGCACTCGACCATCAGCGCGAGGTGCCCCTGTGAGCCGGTGAGGCGTCGGAAGGTGCGCAGCTCGCGCAACGCGAGGGCGTAGTCGCCGATGTGGTAGGCAGTCACCGCGAGAGTCTCGCGTGCAACCGGAATACGGCCGGCACGGCGGCTTGCAGAAATCGCGTGCTGGTGTGCGAGCTGCGGATCGTCACCGATCAGCATGCCGACCATCGCAAGGTGCTGAGCCACGCGCTCGGCGGTCTCCGGCTGCAGCGTCTTCAGCTCGTTGCGGGCACCCGGGTGCAGATCGTTCGGCGTGACATCCTCAGGAATGAAAGGATCGTCGTGCTCACTCCGCACCGGACGAAGTTCGTGTTGCAGTCGCTCGGCCTCGGTGAACTCACGTCCTTGACCGCCACGGTCGCTCCTGCCGCCGCCGCGAGTGCCACCACGACCGAACTGCGGACGATCCCCCTCACGGCGCGGGCCCCGGTCGAACGAACGCTCACCGTCGCGACGCGGGCCGCGGTTCCGGTCGCCATCACCGTCGCGACGGGGCTTGCGATCGTAACCGCTGCCTCCGTCTCTGCGGGGCTTACGGTCGTAACCACCTTCGCCATCGCGGCGCGGGCGACGGTCGTAACCGCTTTCGCCGTCGCGGCGGGGCCTGCGGTCCTGCGGGCGGTCGCCGTCGCGACGTGGAGCGCGGTCGTCACTTCTGCGCGGACCACGCTCGAAAGAACGGTCGCCCTCGCGGCGAGGCCCGCGGTCGTAGCTGCCCTCACTGTCGCGACGAGGCTTGCGGTCGTAGCCGCCCTCACCGTCACGACGAGGAGGCTTGCGATCGAAACCGCGATCCCGCTCACCTTGACGAGGGCCGCGACCGTACGAACTCTCACCGTCGCGGCGAGGCTTGCGATCGTACGAACCCGCACCATCGCGACGCGGCTGGCGACCGTCTGCCCACTGGCCGTCGCGGCGAGGCCCGCGCTCACCCGAGAACCTTCCACCGCGCTTTGCGCCGTCCCGTGAGGGTTGTCCAGAGGAACGCCTCGGCCGGTCTGCCCGTCCGTCGCGGTCGCGATCATTCATTATAAAGTCTCCGTAAATGCGAAAAGGGCCGCTAGATAGAAGAGTCGATCATCGATGACCTTCTATCTGAGCGACCCTTTTCTTGAAAAGGAGTCCGGCGGTGTCCTACTCTCCCACACCCTCCCGAGTGCAGTACCATCGGCGCTGTCAGCCTTAGCTTCCGGGTTCGGAATGTAACCGGGCGTTTCCCTGACGCTATAACCA